>ENA-UEPJ01000054-UEPJ01000054.1-human-gut-metagenome-genome-assembly--contig:-NODE-54-length-135584-cov-11.149542_pt1 | contig 135584 bp, 92 predicted proteins | sample MGYA00242890_ERZ507896 | MGnify/ENA primary metagenome ERZ507896 (study PRJEB26167, sample SAMN06115508) | human gut metagenome | host: Homo sapiens | place: China:Qinghai | collected 2015-08-20...
CCCGTCTGCGCTCCCTTTAAACCCAATAAATCCGGATAACGCTCGCATCCTCCGTATTACCGCGGCTGCTGGCACGGAGTTAGCCGATGCTTATTCATAAGGTACATACAAGCTCCCACACGTGGGAGGGTTTATTCCCTTATAAAAGAAGTTTACAATCCGTAGGACCTTCATCCTTCACGCTACTTGGCTGGTTCAGACTCTCGTCCATTGACCAATATTCCTCACTGCTGCCTCCCGTAGGAGTTTGGACCGTGTCTCAGTTCCAATGTGGGGGACCTTCCTCTCAGAACCCCTACCTATCATCGTCTTGGTGGGCTGTTACCCCGCCAACTAACTAATAGGACGCATGCCCATCCGATACCTTAAACATTTAACTCACATCCCATGCAGGATAAAAGTACTATGGGGTGTTAATCCACGTTTCCATGGGCTATACCCCGGTATCAGGCAGGTTGCATACGCGTTACTCACCCGTGCGCCGGTCGCCATCAAGGTATTGCTACCTCATGATGCCCCTCGACTTGCATGTGTTAAGCCTGTCGCTAGCGTTCATCCTGAGCCAGGATCAAACTCTTCATAGTAATAAAAACTTTAAAAATTATCTCTTTCGCTCAGTCATTATATCCGTTGAATCTCTTCTCGGACTCGCACTTGCTGTTTGTTTTCAAACCTTTCAATATCTTTAAGAACTCTTTTTGCTTCTCTTTTACCCGCCCCACTTACGAGGCGAAAGCGGATGCAAAGATAAATACTTTTACATATTCCCTCCAAATCTTTCCGCACTTTTTTTCAAACTTTTTTTCGGAACCGCCGTAGAAGAAAGCTTCTGCAGGCTTCATCCGCAAAAGATGAAAAACACATCAGTCAAAATGTTTCAGAACGTCCGCTTCGTTTCGGAAAGCGGCTGCAAAGGTAAGGACTTTTTCATTACTTCCAAACTTTTCAAAAGAAAAGTTTTGAAGTTTTTTTTCAGAACCCGACCAGGGCAATATCCTGAAGAACTCTGCACAACATAAAAACCTGTAAGCCAACACATCATACCCTCTCACCTCCTCCGTTTGTTCAATACATCGGTTCCTGATTGCGGCTGCAAAGATAGAAACATTAATATCCCATTTCCAAATTTTTTACGAACTTTTTTTCAAAAAAATGAATAACCACTACACAATACATTCATTATTAAACCATTATATTTATCTTATTTTATTCCAAATTTCCATCGGTTCACGCTATTTATGGTTATTCATACTAATCGAATAGATTATATATATCGTATTTCGACCAGAATACCAACCTTCTTTCCATCAAGGCATAAAAAATCGTGCAAACCTACTATTTGCACGATTCCCTTCGAATCTTCAGATTCGTTTACTTCACCCCCTTCACCTCTTCGAATCCTTTACCGAACACTCCCATCACGGGAGCCATCGTCATAAACACATCCGGATCGATCTGCTTGGCAATGCGCAATACATCGGAAGCTTCGTGTTTACGGGCAACAATCAGGATAATTTTCTTATCTTGTCCAGTGTACCAACCTTTAGCATCGATCAGAGTCACACCCCGATGTACCTGATTCGTCAGCTCACGGGCCACTTCATCATATTTATCAGTAAAGATAAAAAGCTGGGCCGACTGTGTTTTTCCGGTCAATACATAATCCACGGTAAAAGAAACGATTCCCATCATGACATAACCGTATATCAATCCACCGAAGGCTTCCCGATCGACATGGTCGTATATCAGCAAAGTCATCGCAATGACACAGAAATCACATACCATCAATACCCGCCCCGGACTGACATTGTGGTATTTGGTCACCAACATCGCAATGATATCCGTACCTCCGGTACTTCCACCAACAGAGAGCGATACGCCGATACCGATACCGGTCAGCATTGCAGCGATAATGGTACTCATAAATTTCTCGTCGGGTAAAATACCGTCCACAGGCATCAAGGGCTGCATAATACCCAGGAACACACTCCCGACAATGATAGCGAAAATGGTTTTGATACCGAATTTCGGTCCCAATACCTTCATCGCAATAATCAGCAACAGGATATTCACCAAAAAATAACCGATACCTACCGGAATTTTGAACAAATAGAATAATACAGTAGCAATACCTGTAGCTCCACCACCGACAATCTTATGAGGCACCAGGAAACCTGTTGCGGCAAAAGCATAAACCAACATACCGAATGAGATGATCAGGTATGGTTTCATCTCATTCCAAATGCTTTTATTCTTCATTTATTTATTCATTTTTTGCCAGGTATCTTTGAGCGATACGGTACGATTGATTACTAATTGTCCATCCGTTGAATCGGGATCTACACAAAAATATCCCAACCGCTGGAACTGAAAACGATCTCCAGGTTTAGCCCGTCTCATCGAGGATTCCAACTTACATCCTTTAAGTACTCTCAGTGAATCTTCATTGATAAACTCCTTAAAATCGACCTCCTTGTGTCCTGCCGGATCTTCATCCTTAAACAAACGATCGTAAAGACGGACTTCAGCTTCGATAGCATCCGTTGCTGCCACCCAGTGCAAAGTACCCTTTACCTTCCGGTTACTGGCCTCCGTTCCACTACCACTTCGGGATTCCGGATCATAAGTACAATGGATCAAAGTGATATTTCCACCGGCATCTTTATCGACCCCTGTACATTTAATAATATAAGCACCTTTCAGGCGTACTTCCTGTCCCGGAGTAAGGCGGAAAAATTTCTTCGGCGCATCTTCCATAAAATCGTCTCGTTCGATGAAAAGTTCCCTGGCAAAAGCCACCTTACGCACTCCGGCATTCACATCTTCCGGATTATTCTCGATTTCCATATATTCCGTCTCTCCCTCAGGATAATTATCGATGACCACTTTCACCGGATCGAGCACTGCCATCACCCGAGGAGCCGTCTTATTCAAATGTTCACGGACACAATATTCCAGCAACGCCATATCCACGACGATTTCCCGCCGGGCCACTCCCACCTTTTCAGCAAACATCCGAATAGATTCGGGGGTATAACCACGCCGGCGCAATCCGCAAATAGTCGGCATTCGGGGATCGTCCCAACCGGAAACATACTTTTTCTGTACCAATTCCAACAAACGCCGTTTACTCATCACTGTATAATTCAGGTTGCGACGGGCGAATTCAATTTGCCGTGGCCGGTACTCGGTCGTTGTCAACTGATCCAGAAACCAATTGTAAAGCGGCCGATGAATCTCAAATTCCAACGTACAGATCGAATGAGTGATTCCTTCGAGATAGTCACTTTGTCCATGAGTAAAGTCGTACATCGGATAGATGCACCACCGATCACCGGTTCGATGATGGCTACAGTAGATAATCCGGTACATGATCGGGTCACGCATCAACATATTGGCAGCAGCCATATCGATCTTAGCCCTCAACACCCGGCTACCTTCCGGGAACTCTCCATTTTTCATCCGCCGGAATAAATCCAGATTTTCTTCTACCGAACGATCCCGGTAAGGGCTATTCACTCCCGGTTCGGTAATTGTTTTTCTCCCGGCACTGATTTCTTCTGCTGTCTGATCGTCAACATAAGCCTTCCCCTCCAGGATCATCTGTTCGGCCCAATCATACAGCTGCTGGAAATAATCGGAAGCATACCTGACCGGTCCGTCCCATTGAAATCCCAGCCATTTTATATCCTCCTGAATTGCATCTGTAAATTCCACATCCTCTTTAGAAGGATTGGTATCATCGAAACGCAAATTACACGCTCCATTATATTTTGCAGCCAACCCGAAATTGAGACATATTGAAGTAGCATGTCCGATATGTAAATATCCATTCGGCTCCGGCGGGAAACGGGTATGTACTTTTCCCCCGTTTTTACCGGCAGCAATTTCCTCTTCAATAATCTGTTCAATAAAATTCAAGGTCTTACCTTCTTCTGGTTCTACAATCATTTGATTTTTATCCATAGTATTAAAACTTTCCCGGAAAAAACATTTTTCCAAGGGACAAAAGTAAGTAATTTATGAGAGTTTTAAAAGTTTACGTATATTTGCAGCGATGAAAAAATTTATCTGCATAATACTATTCGCATCATTGCATTTGTTTTGTCGTGCACAAAACGTATTCGATACAGAAACCCCTCCGGATATGGAGGGTAGCAACTCTTCATTATCTTCCGATTCTATACCGGAATCCAATGTGCCTCATTTCCGTCATACCTGGCAATGGGAAAGGAACGGAGTATATAAAAGAGAGGTTGCTCTGGATACGCTGATGGACGGTATTCAGAATTTCAATACCATTTTTAAAAAGAATATTTCGAACACTTATCTGGGTAATTTTCCCTCTCCTTATCTTTCCAATATTTTTATTACGCGCGAAACGGTTCAGGATTTTTACCCTCTGACTCAAATCCGGGCTTTCCTTTTTAAGCCCGAAGACGCTTTACTTTTCAATACGACAACCCCTTTCACCCGATTGAAATATTTTACGGGAGGAGGAAAAGGGAAAGCCGAAAACCTGCTGGACGTATGGCATGTACAAAATATCCGCCCCTGGTGGAATGCCGGTATTCGTTACCAGCTGATTTCCAGCGACGGTCGTTATATGAACCAAAAAGCCAAAGCGTATCATTTTTCTTTGTTCTCGTCCTATGAGAAAGAACGAATCGCCCTCTCTTTTTTCTTAAACCAGAATAATGGGCATTTTGCAGAAAACGGTGGTGTCAAGGACATCTCTTTTATCATCGACTCCACCAATCAAAAAGCTGAAAATATACCGGTAAACCTGAGCAGCAACGATATTTCCAACAATTACCGGAACACCAATTTTCAATTACAGGGCCAGTACAATATCGGTAATCCCAAAGAAGTAACTACTCCCACGGATACTTTTACCACTTATCCGGCTAAAGCCATCATCAACATCCGGGCCGAAGGAAACGAACGCAGATACAAAGAAGGCAGCATTGCTTTCGACTTCTTTCCACATACCTATATAGACAGTACTTCTACGACGGATCTGATCACGAACCAGGTGTACGATATCTCCACTAAATTTGTCATGAACGAACATCCGAAGTACAAATATTTGCCGGGTATATATGCCGGTCTGGATTTTAAACACGAAAACTACCGGCAGCGGACAGCTTTCGATTCGATTTCCCATACCGAGAGTTTCGGCCATACCCGCTATTCAGGGACTTACATTACAGCCGGAATTTTCAATGTAGACACGAATGTATCGTTCACTTACGATATTGCCGGAAAGCTATGTGTATTGGGGCACTATGCCGGGAATTTCAAATTCGACGGCTACGTACAGCAAGCTTTGCGTAAAGACAGAAGTTCATACATCCGGGCCAATGCGACGATCGAATTACAAAGTGTAAATCCGTTCTTCGATCGCTATGTCGGAAATCACGATATCTGGGAAAATGATTTTAAAGCCATCAAAACCATCAAAGCCGACGGACGCTATGTGAATAACCGTTTGCGAACCGAATTAGGAGTCGGTATCGCCAATATTTTCAGTTACGTCTATTTCGATACGGCAGCGATGCCCCAACAGACCAGTAAGACCTTGATGGTATTGACCGCCTGGGGAAAGCAAAATTTCAGATTAGGCAATTTCTACTTCGACCAGACCGTATATTTTCAAAAAAGTACCCAGGAAGATATCCTTTCCCTACCGGCCATTTCTGTATATTCCCATAACTATTTTCAGCATGCCTTATTTAAAAATGCCTTGTTTTTACAGACAGGAATCGACGTCTTTTACAACACAAAATTTTACGCCGACAATTACATGCCTTCTATTATGCAGTTTTATAACCAGCGGGAAAGAAAAACCGGTAATTATCCGAAGCTCGATGTCTTCCTTAACCTAAGGATCAAACGGGCCGATATCTTTGTCAAATACGAACACATCAACTATCTGCTAAAAAATCACGGAGACTTTTTCAGTGCCGCCGATTATCCGATCAACCCGGGTATGCTCAAATTCGGTATTAAGTGGGACTTTTTCGATTAAGAAACATTTACTATCTTTGTTGAATGACAATCTCTAAAATTGCCGTTTATATTACCCTTTTTCTTTGCTTTGCATGTGAGTCAGGTAAAGAGGTTACTCCGGAAATCATATTACCGGAACCTTCATCGCTGGAAAAAATTCTGACGCGGGGGAGTCTGGAGATTTCCACTTTTTATAATACGACCGACTATTACGTATACCGTGGTATTACGCGGGGATTTCATTACGATCTGGCCCGGGATTTTGCCGGTTACCTGGGAGTCAATCTCCGAATTGTCGAAGTTAACAACGATATAGATACGGCTATCGGCCGGCTACAGAGCGGCAAATACGACCTCTTAGCCGTCAGTCTGACCCAAACCCCGGAAAGGAATGAACAGCTCCGTTTCAGTAAACCTCTTTTCCAAACCCGGGAAGTACTCGTGCAGAACAAAAATAGCCAACCCATCAAAGATATGGCTCAATTAGACGGGAAAGAGATTTATATTCCCAAAAGTGCCACCTCGTATAAAAAGGTTCTGCAACAAATACAGGATTCTCTGAATATACACATTTATATCACCGAGATCGAGCATTATTCCTATGAAGATCTCTTGCACCTGGTAGAGACCGGCGAAATCAATTATACCGTTATCGACGAAAACATCGCCCAAGCCTCCAGTTATTCTATGAAGAACCTGGATATAGCTCTCAAGTTAAAAGAAGATATTTCCGTATCGTGGGCGACCCATTCGGATGCCAGTTTATTGAGCTCGGAAATCAACAACTGGCTGGAAGAAATCCGGAAAAACGGAAAACTCAACTACCTCTATAAACGTTATTTCGGCAAACATCCGGCAGTTCCTCACAACACGACCAAATACACACTCATCAAGAAAGGCGATATTTCACCGTTCGACAAGTTATTCCGCAAAGAGAGTAAAAAGCTCGGCTGGGACTGGCGTTTGCTGGCAGCTTTGGTCTATACCGAATCTCAATTCGATCCTTATGCCGAATCGGAAGTCGGAGCCTACGGTTTAATGCAGATTATTCCTGAAACAGCCGATCATTTTAACGTCGGAAATTATTTCGAGCCCGACAGTAATGTCTATGTCGGAACCGAATATTTACATTACCTGGACCGTTACTTTTCAAGCCAGCCGATCGATTCTTCCGAACGGCTCAAATTCGTTCTGGCCGCCTATAATGCAGGTCCCGGACACGTGCTGGACGCCATCCGCCTAGCCAATAAATATGGGAAAGACGCCACTTTATGGGATAATAACGTCGATTACTATCTGCTTCACAAAAACGAACCGGAATATTACCGGGATCCCCTGTCTAAAAACGGCTATTGTAACGGCCGTCAAACGTACAAATACGTACAACAAGTGCTCGAGACCTATAATAACTATAAGAATATCAAGCAATAGTATAAAAATACTAAAAAACGTATTTACGAATATTGGTTTGATCGTTTTTTTTCAATACCTTCGCAGTAGTGTATTATATTGTTCATTAAAAGTTTAAGCTCATGCCTTACAGAAGATTACCTAATACAGATGCAGCGAGAATAAGGGCATTAAAAGCAGCTTTGAAGAAAGGCCAGTATCTCGAGATCGATACGATAGCCTATCCTTTTGCTTTGAAACAAAAAATAGAATTCTTTTTACCTAAATTTGAAGTTGCTATCACCAACTCTAAGTTAGCGAAAGAGAAACAGTTCGATAATAGTCAAAAATTCTCTGAATATACCAAAAAAGCCCGGCTTTATATCTCTCATTTTATTCAGGTATTGAATTTTTGTATTGCCCGTGGAGAGCTGAAACCCTCAGCCCGTACATTTTATGGTTTGGACGAAAACAGTTCGAAAGTTCCTTCTCTTTTGACCGAACAGGATTTGCTGCAATGGGGGGAAAAAATAATTGCCGGCGAGCAGAACCGGATCAGTAACGGTGGTGGTAATCCGATCTACTGTCCTTCGATTGCCCTGGTAAAAGTCAATTATGAAAATTTCAAAGAAAACTATACCCGCCAAAAACAGTTCCAGAATAACTCAGCCCGGGAAAGCGGGAATGTCGCTCAATACCGGAATGATGCCGATGCCTTGATCCTGGAAGTATGGAACGAAGTGGAACGTTATTTCGAAGGGGTAAAAGACGAAGAAGAAAAGCGCTATATGTGCGAGGAGTACGGTCTCGTTTACGTATTCCGACGCGGCGAAAAAGAACGGATCAGAAGACGGAAAGAAGCTGAAAGCATTACCTTGAAGCTTTTCTGACTCCAAGATATACCGACTGCTAAGAGGAACAACAGCTTCCTCTTTTCTTTTTCACCGGCTTACGGCCACAGTTGTCTTTCAAAGGACAAGTGTCACAAGTACTGCATGATTTGTCCTTTTTCAAAGCCTTCAGTTTCCTGTAGCAGAATCGTATCGCCCCCACTAAAGCAATGACGATAATCAGATATACAATACCGTTTTGTATCAAAGCATTTTTTTTCTAAAATAAACTTCCTATCTGATATACGCCGAACGACACCAACCAGGCCAGCCCGGTAGTATAAAAAATAGTAAACAATGCCCATTTCCACCCCGCCTCTTTACGAATAGCAGCGATCACAGCCATACAAGGGAAATAAATCAGGATAAACAGCATAAATCCATAAGCCACTAAAGGCGTAAATACCTTCTGTCCGTTACTATATTGTTGCTGTTGCAGGCTCTCGATCAGGCTTTGGGAATTTTCCTCGGCATCCGGGACATGGTACAAAATTCCCATAGAACTCACTACAATCTCTTTGGCAGCCAATCCGGTCACAATACTCACGCCCATCTTCCAGTCGAATCCCAAAGGCCGAATTACCGGTTCGATGGCTTTCCCGATTTGTCCGATATATGAATTCTCCAAATGTTCCGTCTCATCGGCCATAGTCGTCCGGTTTAAAGGGAAATACCCCAGTGCCCAAATCAGAATAGAAGCAAATAAGATTATCGTACCCATTTTCTTTAAATATTGTCCGGCTTTTCCCCACATATGGATCGTGGTATTTCGCATCGTAGGCATCCGGTAAGGAGGCAATTCCATGACAAAAGGATCCGAAGATTTGGCGAACAGGGTCTTCTTCAACAAAAAAGAAGTTCCGATAGCCAGTAATATGCCGATCAGATATACAGACAATAGGATCAAGCCCTGATTCACCGGAAAGAAGGCAGATACCAACAGTATATATACCGGTAAACGGGCACTACAAGACATAAAAGGAGTAATCAGCATCGTCATAATCCGGTCCCTCCGGCTTTCCAAAGTGCGGGTAGCCATAATGGCCGGTACATTACATCCGAAACCGATCAACAAGGGAATAAAGGATTTTCCGTGAAGTCCTATCTTATGCATCATCCGGTCCATAATAAAGGCAGCCCTTGCCATATAGCCTGTATCCTCCATCAAAGAAATGAAAAAGAAAAGAATCAGAATATTGGGTAAGAAAACGATCACTCCCCCCACTCCGGCAATAACTCCATTCACCAACAAATCGTTCAAAGGCCCTTCAGGCATAATTCCGGCCACCCAACTTCCGAGGGCTTCTACTCCCGCCTCGATCCAGTCCATCGGATAACTTCCCAGCGAAAAGGTCGCCTGAAACATCAGCCACATAAAGAAAATCAGGAAAGGGAAGCCCAGCCATTGATGAGTCAGTAAGGCATCGATAGCAGTCGTCAGCTGACGTTTATCCTTTTCTCCCGACCGGAAGGTCTCTTGTAAAGCTCCCCGGATAAACCCATATTTCAGGTTCGTGATGATCGTCCGGGTATCTTCCTTATATTCTTTTTCCAGGCGCTGGATTTCTTTTTGTGCTACTTCGAGCATACAAGCATAATTGGGAACCGTTACCAGCTGTTCTTTCATAATCCGATCATCCTCGAGTAATTTGATAGCTACATACCGGGGAGCATATTCATCGGTAATATTTTTATTCGGGGCGATCTCCACTTTAATCCGGGCAATCGCCTCTTCGATTTCTGTCCCATAATTAATATGTACATGCCGGGACTCTTTGGCCTGGTCTTCGAACACTTCGATAATTTTATCCAACACGGCTTCGATTCCGATCCCTTTTGAAGCTGTCGTCGGCACAATCGGGATACCCAGTAGTTGTCCCAAATAGCCATAATCCAGGTGAGAACCTTCGTTGGTCAGTTCATCGAACATATTCAATGCCATCACCACCCGGATATTCATATCGATGAGCTGAGTAGTCAGGAACAGGTTCCGTTCCAGACAAGAAGCATCCACGACATTCAGCACTAAATCCGGATGATGCTTCGTAATAAATTCACGCACATAAATTTCTTCCGGAGTATATTCGGTAATAGAATAAGTCCCGGGCAAATCGATCAGATTGATCGTATAACCTTTATGGTGGCAAGTTCCTTGCTTGGCATCCACCGTCACTCCGCTATAATTCCCCACTCTTTCGCGCAATCCGGTAGCCCGGTTAAAGAAAGAAGTCTTCCCACAATTCGGATTCCCAACCAAAGCGATATTGATCGTCCGGGATTTCTCGGAAATTTCCCGGGCAATCTCATCTTCTGTAAACGTACCGTTATATCCTTCCTGATCTATCGAGGAAGTACAGACGACTTCAATCAAACGAGCCTCACTCCGTCTCAGAGAAATATGGCCATCCATCAATTTATATTCGATCGGATCGTGTAAAGGAGCATTTTTTATCACCGTCACTTTTTCTCCTTTTACGAATCCCATCTCCACGATCCGGTTTCGAAAACTCCCATGTCCATGCACCTTTACGATGACACATTCTTCTCCAGTCGGTATATCAGCAAGCTTCAAATAATTATTTTCCATACCACTCCAAATTATGTGGCAAAGATAATCAATCTGCTAATAAATCGACATACCTACAAATAGGTATTAAAATTCCGGAGCATATAAATACCCCGGAATAATCCCCATTTTCATTCCACTTCAATTCTCCCTCATATTGCAGGTTTTTCCCATTCTGATAAGCCAAAGATCCTTTCTTCAGCTCTTCTGTGTCATCAAAAGAAGTATCTTCCGGCGACAGAAAATCATCCGATTCATTTATCGTCTTTGTAATCCCGAAACGTCCCCGGATTTTTAAAGAAGTCAAAGGATTATATTCAGCACTAAAATTATTGGTTACTCCAAAAGAACGGTCAAGTGCCCGGCTATTCAGGTTGGCATTCCAAAGCGGATTCGGCGATTCAATCAGCTCCTCTTTATATTCCAGCCATTTTTCCACCCTTCCATCCGGCTTCTTTTCATAATAAGGATTTGCTTTCGCATATTCTGAAAAAGCAACCACCGGATCTCCGGAACTGGTATGATTAATAGTCAACTTATTACTGAATTGAAACTTATTTTTCCGGTACAGTAAATCCAGATTCCCGCTGAAAACTTTCGTTTAAATCAGTCGAAAGTTTATAAAGTCCATAAAGTTTATAAAGTCCCTGGGTTCTGCGGGTACTTTGGTAATTGACAATTGTCATTTGACAATTGATAATGTATCTCCAAACCTATAGTTTCTTTTTTTATTCTTCTGATAATCAATAATTATCTTCTTTATTCTTTCTCTCTTTTTTCTTTTCTTTTTTATTTTTTCATGGAAGCGGAACTTCCAATAATTGTCAATTCTCAATTGCCATCTGTCCATTTTTCTTTTAGCGGATTCCCACCAAAAGAAACGAACGTTATTTATTTTTTCTAAACAGTTTTCCCAATACCTGCACTAAGCCATCCATGCCCTCGATGTGGTTGATCATCGAGATACTTCTAAAAGCACTCATATCCTCATCCATACCTAATTGAACCGGGTAAACCAATATACAATTGATCGAATTAAAATATTTATTGATATAATTCGGGACATATTCCATATGCCGGGAGTAAGAAGGACAATTCGGCCGACTCATCACCAATATCAGGGCATCGTTATCCTGTGTAGCAGTAGCCACTTCCTTAAAATTACTCCAATCTGTAAACTCTTTAAATTCAGCTAAAATCAGGTGTTTGGATTGTACCAAATGCAAAATATCCAGCACGGCCGGTGTACCGTAAAAAACAATTTTCGTTCCGACATTTTTGGCCAGGTTCCAAATACTGATCAACCAATACGGAAAACCGACCTCTTTCTCTGCATTTTCAGGAATAACGACGATATAACGTTTCACCGTCGACATCGGCTGCATAGGACGATAAGCCAAGGTAGTCGTAGCACATTTACTGAGCACCTCTTGTGTCAGTTTCCCCAGGAAAGTATCGGAAATATCCTTTTGGGTACGCAGGCCGATAACAATATCCGTGATCTTATGTTCTTTGGCCACATTTCTAATTCCGTTGACAATATTCAAGTCATAACGTAAAACGGTATCCACCCGGTGATCCATTCCGGCTCCAGTCTTAACAGCTTTCTCAAGCAGACGTTCTGAAATTTTTTCCGCTGCCGGATCAGTATTGTCCGACTTCACAATACTCACAGCAACCAGTTGTGCCTTATTACGCCGGGACTTTATAGCGGTTCCCAAGGTGATCAGCTCATCGACTGTCTCAGAATTACTCAAGGGAATCAATATCCTCTCCTCCTCGTCATCACTATCACCGATCCGGTCACCGCTCATTTCCGCCAAGGCTATATTCTGAGCAGAACGTTGGGTAATAAAAGAAGCGATCGTACAAGTAATCAGAATCATAACGATAGTTCCGTTCAGGACGTCTTCATTCAACAATCGAATCGGCTGCCCATCCGGTCCGGTACCCAAAATCACCTCATACCCGATCAATACGGCAGCCAGCGTAGCCGCAGCCTGGGCATTACTCAATCCGAAAATCAGACGTCCCTCATCGCGGGTCAGTTTAAAATTTTTCTCCGTTATCCAAGCTGCCATAAACTTGGATAGAGTGGCTATGACCGTCATCACGACAGCAACCCAAAGCGCAGTCCATCCGGCGGCAAAAGTGCGTACATCGACCAGCATTCCCACTCCGATCAGAAAGAAAGGAATAAAAATAGCATTCCCTACAAAATCGATCCGGTTCATCAAAGCTGAAGTATTCGGGATCAACCGGTTCAAAGCCAAACCGGCCAAAAATGCCCCGATAATAGCCTCCAACCCCGCTGCTTCCGCCAGAAAAGAGGCAAAAAATACCAAAGCCAACACAAAGATATATTGTCCTACGGAATCTTCATAACGCTTGAAAAACCAACGCCCCAGCATGGGAAATAAGATCACGACAATACTGATAAAAACCAGACTTGAAACCCCCAGTTTAATCCAAAACTGTTGATTTATTTCTCCGGTAGACATACCGACAATCACCGCCAGTACCAACAAAGCAAGAATACAAGTAATCACCGTTCCCCCGATAGCGATACTAACCGCCCGATTCTTGGTAATACCGTATTTACTGACAATAGGGTAAGTAATAAGCGTGTGGGAAGCATACATACTGGCCAACAAAATCGAAGTCGGCCAGGAAAAATCGAGCCAATATACACCGGTCAAAGTGCCTACGATCATGGGAATCAGAAAAGTATAAAGTCCGAAAGTCAGGGTTTTTCCATAATTCTTTTTCAGGTCGGCCATATCGATCTCTAAACCGGCGATGAACATGATATACAATAACCCCACGGTTCCAAAAAGCTCTATACTACTGTCTCTTTCCATAATGCCCACACCATTGGGGCCGATCACAGCACCTGCAATAATCAGACCGATCAAATCAGGAATCCTTAAACGCTGTAATAGAACAGGCGTCAGTAGAATAATAAACAGTATCAGAGAAAAAATCAACACCGGATTTTTCAGCGGCAAACTAAACACTTGTAAGAGCATAGGCAACGGTTTTATCAGCATGACAAATTTAATAAAAATGCAGTAATAAAAATCCCTTTCCTCCGCTTTGTTCTTGCGGTCTATAGTAGTTTTTTTTCGAAACTTTTAATAATTAGTAATACAGAAAGTTTATAATTTAGCGTTATTGTATCAATTTTCATTAAAATATTCACTTGAAATTTTTATGATTATGTGTGCTAAATTCTTTTACATCCTGATCGTACTGATGGCGGGACTATTTCCCTTCAAAATGCAAGCCTCAGAAACCAAACAAACTTTCATTCTTTACACTCCTTACACTAAAATCTCTGTTCCACCCGGAGAATCTATCAGTTACAGTATCGATGTCATCAACAATAGTGACGAAGTTAAAAATGCCACCCTTGCCTTAGCCGGTCTACCGAAGAGCTGGAGCTATGAAATGAAAGCCGGTGGCTGGACACTGGATGAGATCGCTGTACTCCCCGGTGAAAAAAAGAATTTTACCTTGAAAGTAGATGTACCTCTAAAAGTAAATAAAGGCACTTACCATTTCACGATCGGTGCAGACGGACTTGCCCGCCTGCCTCTTGCCATAACGGTCTCGAAACAAGGGACCTACCGGACAGAGTTTACTACTACTCAACCGAATATGCAAGGAAATTCAAAATCGACGTTCACTTTCAACGCCACATTGAAAAACCAAACTGCAGAACAACAATTATATGCTCTCATGGCAGAAGCCCCCAGAGGCTGGAATGTCATTTTCAAAGCCAACTATAAACAGGCCACTTCGGCACAGGTTGCCCCGAATGCCAGCGAAAATATTTCGGTCGACATCACAGCTCCTTCGAATGTCAAGGCCGGTACATACAAAATACCTGTCATCGCTACTACCGGCTCCACTTCTGCCCAACTCGAGTTTGAAGTGGTTATCACCGGATCGTACCGTATTGAATTAACCACCCCCCAAGGTCTCTTGAGTAAAGATATCACTGCAGGTGACACCCGGAAACTCGAACTAGTCGTCCTCAACACCGGTTCTGCCGAATTAAAGGACATCCAGTTGTCCGCTAACAAACCGATCGATTGGGAGGTCAGTTTCGAACCGTCCAAACTGGATCGTCTGGCTCCCGGAGATAAAGCGAATGTTACAGCTGTCCTCAAAGCTTCCCGTCAAGCTCTCCCCGGAGATTATGTGACTAAAATCACTGCTCGTGCACCGGAAGCCGATACAACCACCGATTTCAGAATATCTGTCAAAACCCCTATGATCACCGGCTGGATTGGTGTCGTTGTCATCCTGGCTGCTTTAGGTGCCGTTTACTATCTGTTTCGCAAATACGGAAGGAGGTAGGCTATGTGTGAAAGCATTATCGAATTGGTTCAGTTAACAAAGCGATACGGTCATTTCACAGCAGTCGACCGATTGGACCTAAAAATTCACAAAGGTGAAATCTTCGGGCTTTTAGGACCGAACGGAGCCGGTAAATCGACAACGATCCTGATGATGCTGGGCTTGACCGATCCGACTTCCGGCACTGTGCATGTTTGTGGTACCAACTCTACGACTTATCCGGTCGAGGTCAGAAAAAAGGTAGGCTATCTACCCGAAGATGTCGGTTTCTACGACGACATGACAGGGCCTGAAAACTTATTATATACCGCCCGGCTGAATAATATCCCGGAACAAGAAGCCCGGCAGCATGCAGCCCAGCTCCTCGAACGGGTAGGGCTTGGCAGGGAAATCGATAAAAAGACCGGTAAATACTCCCGGGGAATGCGCCAACGTCTGGGCTTGGCAGATGTACTCATCAAAAATCCGGAAGTGATTATTTTGGATGAACCCACCTCGGGGATCGATCCGGCAGGCGTACAGGAATTCATCAGTCTGATCCGGCAATTACGGGACGAAAGAGGACTGACCGTACTGTTCTCTTCCCATCACCTGGACCAGGTACAACAAATCTGTGACCGGGTGGGTTTATTCTCTCAAGGCCGGCTACTGGCTGATCTCTCACTCAACGATCTGCAACAGGAAGAACATGGATTAGAATACATTTATAACCAATATTTCGGAGGAGGACAAGGTCATGAATAAATATCACAGTCCCTTTTGGACAATTGTCCGCAAAGAAGTCGCCGATCACGTCAGAAGCTGGAGATTCCTTATCCTGATAGGTATTATCGCACTAACGTGTATGGGATCGCTCTATACCGCCCTAACCAACATCGGAGCAGCGATAAAACTCAATGATCCGGACGGTTCGTTTCTTTTTCTCAAGCTGTTCACGGTCAGCGACGGAACTTTACCTTCTTTCACGGTTTTCGTCAGTTTTCTCGGTCCGCTGTTAGGAATCGCTTTAGGCTTCGACGCCATCAATTCGGAGCAGAATAAAGGAACCTTAAGCCGTATTTTATCGCAGCCCATTCACCGGGATTATTTGATCAATGCCAAATTTGTAGGTGCTTTGATCGTCATCGGAGTCATGCTTTTCGTTCTGGGATTTCTGGTGATGGGCTTCGGGCTGATCAGCATAGGTATTCCTCCAACTGCAGAAGAATTTTTACGGGTCATCGTTTTTATCCTGATCAGTATCTGTTATGTGGCTTTCTGGCTGAATCTTTCGATCTTCTTTTCGATCAAATTCCGTCAGGCTGCAACTTCCGCCCTGGCTTGTGTCGCCATCTGGTTGTTCTTCAGTATTTTCTATAATATGATTATCAACCTGATCGGTAAAGCCATCAGTCCATCGGAAATGGCTACCACCTATCAAATGATCGGTTATCAACGGTTTATGCTCAATTTATTGCGCTTTGCTCCCAGTATGCTTTTCAACGAAGCCACAACCACTTTGTTGATGCCTTCTGTCCGTAGTCTGGGACCGTTGACGATGGAACAGGTACATGGGGCAATCCCTAGTCCTTTGCCTCTAGGCCAAAGCCTGCTGATCGTATGGCCTCAACTTACAGGCCTCATCGCAGCAACGGTCATCTGTTTCGCTTTGTCTTACGGTTCTTTTATGCGGAAAGAAATCCGGTCCAGATAAAAAAAAGAGCCTTACGGCTCTTTTTTAATCTTCATATCTGATAATCGTCTGCTCACGGTCGGGACCTACCGAGACAATCTTCACCGGTACTCCCAGCTCCTCTTCTAAAAAGCTGACATAAGCATTGAATTCTTCCGGAAATTCATCTTCCGAAGTCATTTGGGTCATATCTGTTTTCCATCCCGGTATTTCCACGTATACAGGTTCGACTCCGTCACAAATATCGAACGGAAATTCATCGGTCTCCCCTCCATTTATTTTATAAGCGACACAAGCTTTAATCGTATCGAAGCTGTCCAATACATCACTCTTCATCATGATCAACTGACTAACCCCATTGATCATCACAGCATATTTCAAAGCCACGAGATCGATCCAGCCACAACGGCGTTTCCGGCCGGTAACAGCTCCGAACTCGTGTCCCAAAGCACACAACTTCTCTCCGGTTTCGTCGAATAATTCTGTCGGGAAAGGACCGGCACCCACACGGGTACAATAGGCTTTGAAAATTCCGTAAACTTCACCGATATTTCCCGGAGCGACTCCCAAACCGGTACAAGCTCCGGCACAAATAGTATTCGACGAAGTCACAAAAGGATAAGAGCCGAAATCCACATCCAGCATCGTTCCTTGTGCCCCTTCGGCAAGTACGGATTTACCCTCTTCCAGCAAATTATTGATAACGTGCTCACTATCGATCAGCTGAAAACGCTTCAGGTAGGCAATCGCTTCGAACCATTCTTTTTCCAGTTCCGTGATATCGTATCGATAATTCAAGGCTTTCAGAATGGCTTCATGCTTTTTCTTAGCAGCCGCATACTTGTCTTCAAAATGATACAACACATCCCCTACTCTCAACCCATTACGGCTCACTTTATCCGTATAAGTCGGCCCGATCCCCTTACCGGTCGTTCCGATTTTCGCATCTCCTTTAGCAGCTTCATAAGCAGCATCCAGCACCCGGTGAGTAGGCAGGATCAGATGTGCTTTCTTGGATATACACAATTGTTTGGTCAGATCATGTCCACTGGCAGCTAAACTCTCAGCCTCCTGACGAAACAGAACCGGATCCAGTACAACTCCATTCCCGATAATATTCTTTTTCCCACCCTGAAATATCCCGGAAGGGATAGAACGCAATACATATTTTTGCCCTTCGAATTCTAAGGTATGTCCGGCATTCGGACCGCCCTGAAAACGGGTCACGACATCATATTTCGGTGTTAATACATCAACCACTTTTCCTTTCCCTTCATCTCCCCATTGCAATCCAAGTAAAACATCAACTTTCATCTGTATCTTTATTTATTCGTTTACAGTAATTCTTTCTCCAAAACCTCCCGTCGGATTTCGGGAAACACAAACGTGCAAAAGTAAACATTTTTTTCTATTGTAAACAGAAAAAACCGCTAAAATCACTCACTCTCCCGACAGGCCTTACACAATCCATAAATATACAAAAGGTGGTGATGCACAGAAAATTGGTATTTATCTTCAATATGTTCGACGACCTCGTTGATCCGGGAATCGGCAAACTCCTCCACTTTACCACATTTCTGACAAATCAGATGTTCGTGGTAACGGTTGTTAAAAGCTTTCTCAAACTGGGCGATATTATTCCCGAACTGATGTTTGATCACCAACTTACAATCCAAAAGCAACTCTATGGTATTGTATAAAGTAGCCCGACTCACCCGATAATTTTTATTCTTCATAAAAACATACAGGGATTCGATATCGAAATGTCCTGTATGCGAATAAATCTCATCCAGGATAGCATATCTTTCCGGAGTCTTCCGGTGTCCTTTTTGTTGCAAATAAGTTGTAAAAATCTCTTTTACAGTTTCTTTTATTTTCTCCATATTTGAACAACTTTCGTCAACCATCTTTTCCATCCTCATTCTTTTTTCTCTCTTCCTATCTATTTCTCACTCTAATCTTCACCTCTCTTTTTCTCTCCTCCTTCCATCTATCATCTCTTATCTTTCCTCATTCTCCACCCTCATCACGCTTTCTACCCCTTGTATCTGGGATATACGGGAAACTATATTATTCAAGTCGGCTGTATTATGTACATACAGATGAATGAATCCTTCAAAAATACCGTCCCGGGTATCGAAATGAATCATTCGCATATTCACCTTCCCTTCTTTTGCGATCAGGGCGGTGATATCGCTGACAATCCCCGGTTTATCGATTCCTGTCATTTTTATCACTGTCAGGAAAGACATCAATTTATGGCTCACCCATTTAATCGGGACAATCTTATCTCCAAAGCTGGCCATCAAGCGGATCGCTTCGGGACAAGAACGCTTGTGAACCGTAACCTTCGTACCTGCAATATTCATACCAACCACGTCGTCTCCCGGAATCGGATTACAGCAAGGAGCGATCACGAAATCCGAATTGACATCCAGCTGGACATCGTTGTCGTTCTTCTTTTTTTCCTCTCCGTCTTTCCCATTCCATAAAAACTGGAGTTTCCAGTATTTTATAAATTTATTTTCCGCTTTCTTCTTGAGCACTTTTTCAAGATCTCCTTCCGTAATGATATTTTTAGCGAGCTCGACATACAAATCGTCCTTATTGGTCAGGTTGTAATCGGTCAGTACTTTCTTCAATGGCTCGGAGGTAGGCGGTAAATCCAATTTTTTCACAACAGCCTCGAAGATCGTGATACCGGTCCGGATCTGTTCTTTCCTATACTTCTTAAAGGTGGCGTTGATATGCGTCCGGGCTTTCGCTGTCACCACAAAATCCAGCCACTCCCTTTGAGGTTTCTGTTTATCGCTCGTCAAAATCTCCACCTGGTCTCCACTCGTCAGTTTATGGCTCATCGGCACCAGCTTATGATTCACTTTCGCTCCGATACAGGTATTTCCGATTTCAGTATGGATATCATAAGCAAAATCAAGTGCCGTAGCTCCCTTAGGCAAGGTACGCATATATCCTTTAGGCGTAAATACCCGGATTTCCTTTGCGAATAAGTTCAGTTTAAATTCGTCGAGGAACTCCAGCGCACTGGCATCCGGCTGATCGAGAATCTCCTTAATTCCCGCCAGCCATTTATCCAACTCCGAACTTTCGCCTTCATTTTTATATTTCCAATGGGCAGCTAACCCTTTCTCTGCAATCTCATCCATACGTTCCGAACGGATCTGCACTTCGAACCATTGTCCTTCAGGTCCCATAACCGTCAAGTGCAAAGCTTCGTATCCATTGGCTTTAGGCACACTCACCCAGTCGCGAATCCGCTCGGGCTTGGGACTATAAATGTCTGTAATCAAAGAATAAATATTCCAGCACTGCCATTTTTCAGGCTGATCTGCTTTGGGTTTAAACACAATCCGTACGGCCAGCAGGTCGTAGATTTCATCGAAACTGATATTCCGTCTCTGCATTTTCAGCCAGACCGAATACACACTCTTCGTACGGGCGGTGATGGTATATTCGTAGTGGTTCTCGCTCAGACTTTTACGTATCGGCTTGATAAATTCTTCAAAGAGTGCCGAAAATTGTTTCTCGTAAGCTTCGATCTTTTTATCGATAACCTCATATTCTTCGGGATGTTCGTATTTCATACTGAGGTCTTCGAGCTCGGTTTTGATGGCATGTAATCCCATGCGGTGAGCCAAAGGGGCATAGATATACAGGGTCTCGCTCGCAATCTTCACTTGCTTATGCTCGGGCATAGAAGCCAGCGTACGCATATTGTGCAAACGGTCGGCAATCTTGATCAGGATCACCCGGACATCGTCGGCCAGCGTCAGGATCATCTTTCGGAAACTCTCGGCCTGCCGGCTGGTATCCGATCCCATGACCCCACTAATTTTGGTCAGGCCATCGACTATAGAAGCCACTTTCGGCCCGAATAAATTAGCGATATCTTCAACTGTATAATCGGTATCTTCCACCACATCATGCAACAAAGCAGAGATGACAGAAGTCGTCCCCAAACCGATCTCTTTCACAGCAATTTTAGCAACAGCCAAAGGATGAAGAATATAAGGTTCACCGGACCTTCTCTTCACACCTTTATGAGCTTCATTGGCAAATTCGAAAGCTTCTTTGATTTTTTGTCTGTTCTCTTTAGAAGTCTCTTTTCGTAACGATTTCAATAAATCTTCAAAAGCTTCTTTAATCTGTTCTTGTTCTGTCATAGATATTAGCTGCCTCCGACAACGATACTAATTGTTTTGCACGACATTTAATCTTCCAACCGATACCTTGTCAAAGATAGTGAAAGGCAAGAGCAAAAACAACAAACTTGTTTGATGATTTTACCGAGCCGCATCCTATCTTATCCAAAGATATAAAAAAATAATTGAGATACTGCTAAAAGATTTCAACTTAACACATAAAAATTCTTTGTGAACTAATTTCTTCCTTCAAAAATAAACCGGCCATCCGATCGAACAATTCTGTTTTTTCAGTGGTTAAATAACTTCGCCTGCTGTCCTTACCCAATCTCCGGTCGATCTCAGGATGCCGTTTCAAATAGTCGGCCAGACTCCCGGCAACGATTTGTCCCTGTCCGATAATTTTCACCCGTGAAGGAACAAAACGGGCGATCAGCGGCCGTAATAACGGATAATGTGTACATCCCAGGATAATCGTATCGATTTCAGGATCGGTACCCAACAGTTCCTGAATGTATTTCCGGACAAAATAGATCGCCCCTTCTCCATCCAGTTCGTTATTTTCAACTAACGGTACCCACATCGGACACGCCAGCTGGGTAATCCGGAACCTCTCTTCACCATATAATTTCCCGACTTCTATCGGATAAGATCCGGATGCTACGGTTCCCCGGGTAGCCAGAATCCCGACATGTCCGTTTTGCGAATAGGTATTCAGCGCTTCTACGCTGGGACGGATAACCCCCAATACCCGTTTTTCGGGATCCCATTGCGGTAAGTCCACTTGCTGTATAGTCCGCAACGCCTTTGCCGATGCCGTATTACAAGCCAGGATCACCAAGCGGCACCCCATTCCGAAAAGTTTATGAACAGCCTCCCGCGTATATTCGTAGACCACCTCAAAAGAACGGGCACCGTAAGGGGCCCTGGCATTATCCCCCAGATACACATAATTATACTCCGGTAATTTCCGGACAATTTCTTTTAAAATAGTCAGCCCTCCGTAGCCGGAATCAAATACGCCGATACTCTCTTTGTGTTGCTCCATATCCTTGAATCAGAAACGACAAAAGCCGCCTATCCCAGGCGGCTTTTTATCCTTTTACACTCCTTATTGCAATCCTAATTTTTTCTTTACCAACGGCAGGACATCCTGTGAATTTTCAGCGGCATACAGGATACCGGCATTCATGTCGAAGATATAAGTAAACCCATTTTCTTTACCTACTTCCTTGATCGCGTTCAATGCTTTTTCCATTACAGGCTGCATCAGATCATTTTGTGTTTTTTCCAGTTGAGCCATAGCCGTTTCCTGAAAACGTTGGATTCTTTGCTGCAATCCTTGCAATTCTTCTTCTGTTGTAGCCCGCATAGCCTCTGAATAAGTCTTCATTTTTTCAGAATATTCGGCTAATTTAGTCTGGAATTGTTCTCTCAAACTATTCAATTCTGTATTTACTTTTTTCTGTTCCTCTTCGAAAGTCTTTTGAGCGGCAGTCCATTCCGGCATAGCCTGAATCAACTTCTGAGTTTCAATGTGGCCCAGTTTTACCTGTGCAGAAACACTCATTGCAGCCAATGTCAAAGCTACAAGTACAAACACTTTAATGGTATTTTTCATCATTTTTCTGGTTTATAAATATTATCATTAAATTATCTAACTCTTCCGGATCTGTTTCATTCAGACGACCGGTTTATTCTTCTTTCTTTTTGACGCTATACCCCAATTTCCGCAATACGACATTGCTTTTATCGAGTTTCGGGTCGAAATAGACAACTGAATTATCGGCGGCAACATCGATAATCATACCAAAATTTCCTTCTTTAGCGACATCTTTAATGACCGCTAAAACTTCGTCCTGCAAAGGTTTCACCAGTTCTTCGCGCTTTGCGAACAGATAACCGTCGGTGCCGAAATATTGTTGCTGCAACAAACGGGCTTTATTCTCTTTCGCTGCAATTTCTTTCTCCCGGTCTTCGCGCATCGAAGGAGTCAGAAACACTTTATCGGCATTATATCTGGATTGCATTTCTGCTATTTCCGCGTATACCGCATCGATATCGGCCTGCAACTTCTGCGAATAATCGTCCAGTTCCTGCTGGGCTTTTGCATAATCGGGGATACAGCTGAAAATATATTCCATATTCACGAAAGCATAGCGTGTTCCGCTTTGCGCCTGTGCAGTACTCCATATGCAAGACAAAAATAATAAAATAAATCCGTTTTTCAATTTAAAATGTCCTATCATAAATCGTAAACCGCAAATCCATTTTAGAATTCCTGTCCTAATACGAAGTGGATCTGTGAACCGGCAGCTCCCGGACGTCCCGGTACAGAGTCGAATCCATACCCCCAGTCGATACCTAACAACCCGAACATCGGCAGGAATACACGCAGACCGACACCGGCAGACCGATACAGGTTGAACGGTTCGAAATCTTTCAGTTCATACCATGAGTTACCGGCTTCCATAAACGCCAGCGCATAGATCGTCGCCGACTGTGCCAGCGAAATCGGATAACGCAACTCCATGGTCAGCTTGGAATACAAGCTGGCATCGGAAGCATTCGGAGCGATAAAGCTAGAGCCTGCATTTGTCAGAGAACCGTTTTCATATCCTCTCAAACCGATATATTCACGTCCGTAAAGGCTATATCCCGACATACCGTCACCCCCCATTTCGAATCCTTCGAACGGCGAACGCTTGTTTTTGTCGAAGTGACCGAGGTAACCGTACTGTACCCCTGTATACAACACAAATTTTTTATTTTTATCCAGAGGCATAAATACTTTTCCCTGAAATTTCCATTTGTGGAACTCGATCCAACGGTATTTATCTTTATCTTTAATATTCGGACTGGCATAATTCTTATCGGTAAACCAGGAATAAGGCGGCGTAAACGTCAATCCGAGGGTAAAGTCAGAACCTTCACGGGTATACAACGGATTATCGATAGAGCTTCTTCTCAATTGTACTGCAAAAGACAGGTTGTTCGAATTTCCTTCGGAAAAAATATAATAAGGCCAGTTTTTCAAGGTATACCGCTGATAGGAAGCCTCGGTATATAAGGTAAAGAAATCATCCGGCCAGGTAATCCGTCGTCCCAATCCGGCACTCAACCCGAAAGTGGTCATCAACTGATCGGTATCATACATGTCTTTGGCACTATTTCCGGCATAATAGGAGTTATAATAACTACGGCTATAACCGGTCTGACGGGAATAATAAGCCGACACACTCAATGAATTCGGTTTTTTACCTCCCAGCCAGGGCTCCCGGAAAGAAACACTGAAAGAGGTATAATATTTTCCATTGGTCTGTGCTTTCAAACTCAAAGTCTGGCCATCACCCTGAGGCAAAGGACGATATGACTCCCAATTAAAAATATTCCTCATAGAGAAATTGGTGAAAGTCAATCCGACAGAACCGATAATCATACCGGCCCCCCAACCTCCGGAGATCTCGATCTTATCATTTGCTTTTTCCTCTACTTTGTATTCCAAATCTACCGTTCCGGCTTCCTGGTTCGGTAGTGGAGTCGGACTGATTTTTTCGGGATCGAAATGTCCCAGATTGGCTAATTCCCGTACACTCCGAATAACATCTTCCCGGCTGAACAATTCTCCCGGATAAGTATACAATTCACGACGGATTACATGCTCGTGAGTACGATCGTTTCCTTTGATAATTACCCGATCGATCGTCGCCTGTGGTCCTTCCACCATACGAATCTCGACATTGATCGAGTCGTTCCCCACAACAGTCTCTACCGGCATCGCCCGGAAAAACAGGTAACCGTTGTTCAGATAGAAGTAATTGGCTACAGCATCTTCATCCGAATTCAAACGTTTATCGAAATAGCTCTTATTATAGACATCACCTTTCTTAATATTCAACAATCGGGATAATTTATCGGCATCGACCACCGTATTTCCAACCCATGTAATATCATTATAATAGTACTTGTTTCCTTCTTCGACGTCGATATAGATTTTCACCCGTTTCGGACTTTCCTGTACAACGCTGTCGGCGATAATAGCGGCATCCCGGTAACCGAGTTCGTTATATTTATCGAGCAGGTTATATTTATCGTCTTCATAACTCTCCTGAATATATTTTGCCGATTTAAAGAAATTCCTCAACGACTTTTCTTTGGTTTTCTTCATCGCTCCCTTCAGCTTGCTGTCACGCACTTTTTCGTTTCCGGTGATAATCACATCGCTGATCTTGATTTTATTCTTCCGTTCGACCGTCGCATCCAAATACACAAAATTCGGTCTTTCAGGGTCATCCCGCTGTAAAACCTTCACAGAGATATTGTAGTATCCTTTTTCTTTAAAATATTTTTCGATGATGCGCTGTACACCGGCGATCATATTATCGGTAACCTGGCTTCCGGGCAATTGATTGATCTTCTCTTTAATTTTACTTTCTTCCGATTTTTTGAGTCCGATATAGTTAATCGCAGACAAACGGTGACGTTCTGCCAGATTAATAATCAGGAATACTTTCTGTCCTTCTACCCGGTCGACAGAGATCGTCACATCGGAAAACAATCCCTGGCCATACAAACGGCGTATCGCTTTCGTTATCGCATCCCCCGGTATTTTCACCTCGGATCCCACCCGGAGGCCGGTAGCCAAAATCAATGTTTCAGGATCGTACTGCTCACCAATACCGGTGACCTCGATACCGGCAATTTCGTATGTTTTAGGGCTCGAATAATAAATATCAGGCTGAGATAAAGTATCAGCCGACTGCGCCATAACACGACAAAAGCAGAAAAAAATTATTGAAAGACAAAGAATTACTTTTCTAACCATATATATTCTTTTAGCTATCCAAGACAGCGTTACCAGTTACTTTTCAGTTACGTTTATCCCCTCTCCCTTTTCACCCTTCACTTTTATCTGTTCTCCGGTCATTCCAAAACGTCTCTCCCGTTGCTGAAAATTACGGATTGCCAAATATAAATCATCTTTTTCAAAATCAGGCCAAAATTTGTCGATAAAATAAAACTCCGTATAGGCACATTGCCATAACAGGAAATTACTCAACCGGCATTCTCCGCTTGTACGAATCAATAAATCAGGATCAGGCATCCCTGCAGTAGTCAGATAACGGGCAAACAATTCGTCCGTAACCTCCTCTGTATCCGCCACTCTCCCGGTCTTATAATCGGCTATCAACCTCCGGGCAGCTTCGACAATTTCCCAACGGGCTCCATAACTTAAAGCCAGCACCAAGGTCACTCCTGTATTTGCAGCCGTCCTGTGAATCAGCCCTTCCAACTTATGCCATACCTCTTCCGGCAAATCACCGGTATTCCCGATCACTTTCACCCGCACTTTCTGCCGCATCAATTCGGGCGTTTCGCGGATAATCGCATCGGTCATCAACCCCATCAGCGCATCAACTTCGGCCCTAGGACGATTCCAGTTTTCTATAGAAAAGGTATATAAAGTAAGGTATTTCAAACCGATTTCCCCACTAGCTTCTACAACCGACTTCACCGTATCCACCCCCTGTTTGTGTCCATATACCCGGTCTAAGCCTCTTTGTTCCGCCCAGCGTCCGTTGCCGTCCATGATAATCGCGATATGTTCCGGCAAGCCCGCTGCTATAATTTCTTCTTTAATATCTTGCATTATTATTCTGTTTTTCACTCAAAAGTGACATTCTGGGTTCAATGGAAAACGATAAGATACCGTAATTCCTCCCACAAAAAACCAATCTTTATTATATATAAAATTAGTCTCTCCCGTCCCCCGGAGATCGTACACCTGATCTATTTTATCGGTAAACAATTTCCGGGTACTCCATTCGCCCCCACATGACCATTGTCGGTAAAGATTAAACTTTACTCCGATGCCCCAAGGGATAGAAACACTACTCTCATCGCCGGCTCCGAGATATCCCACTCCGGTAAAAAGATACGGAGACCAGCAGGAGAATTCTTTCACTTTCTGCACCCAAAACTGCGGAAATCAAATTCGATCCATGCAGCAACATCCTTCACCGTACAATGAAATCCAGCCGGATATACCGTCTCCCCGTTGGACAGCAAGGATCTCTCCCGGATATCTATTTTCGAAAAACCTGCATTCAGCCGTAAAGCAAAACGATTGTTCAGATTATAACGGCAAAAACCTCCGAGATAACGCTGACTCCGATCAAAGTGCCGATTGGGATTATATTCGCCCATATAATACCCCATTCCTCCTAAAATTCCTAACTCTCCCTCAGGTTGACAAAAACCGTCCAAAGATAACAACAAAAGAGGGAAAAATAAGCTTATAAAGGTAAAAAATCGGGTAACAAATGCAAAGAAACAATAACATAGCTGGAATCGTTTCGGCAACTCCCTCTGTTCTATCCTATCGTATAGCACCTTTTTACCCACTTCCATTTCCGATTTTTCACTCTAGTCTTTCATTCCGTTGCGTCTGTCTTCCCCCCACATCAGCTTATTCCTCAAGGTATCGTAATAATTATGCCGGGGTAGTTTCACCACATTGATTTTTTGGCTTCCGGTACAAATTTTCAATTCCTGTCCGTCCGTCATCTTCCGGATCCGGGAGTCCATGCACAACACATATTCGCCGGAACGCCCTTCCACTTTCAGCCTCACTTCAGCCGTATTCGGTACCACCAACGGACGAATCGTCAAATTATGCGGACAGATCGGAGTCAGAATAATATTCCGGCATTCGGGACTCACAATCGGTCCTCCACCACTCAGGGAATAAGCCGTAGACCCCGTCGGAGTAGCCACCACCAATCCGTCAGCCCAATAGGTCGTAAGATAATTCTCTCCGATATAGGCATGTATCTTCAATAAAGAAGAAGTAGCAGCTTTCAAAACTCCCACTTCATTCAGGGCATAATCGAAATCCGCTATCCGTTGTCCTTCCACTTCAAGCTGCAACATATCCCGCTGTTCCACCTCATACTTCCCGGCAGCGATAAAATCGACAGCATCTTCTATCTCCTCCACGGGTACATTCGCTAAAAACCCCAAATGTCCACTATTTACCCCCAATACAGGTACCCCACTATCTTTCACATAAATCACCGAATCCAGAAAAGTACCGTCCCCACCGACGCTCAGCAGCAATTCAACCTCCTCTTTTATCAAGGTACATCTGCCGAAACAATTCAAAAATTTCGGTTCGTAACCGTAGTTTCCACTCAACAGCGCAGCGAATTTTTCTTCACACACCATCCCCACTCCTTTCCTCTCCAGTCCTTCGACCAGACGTTTCAGGTAAGGAAAAAATTCCGGTTCTATACTTCTGCCATAAATCGCTACGGTCATAAATCGATCCTCCTTCATTCAACAGACAAAGATAGAAAAAAGTTGCTGAGTTACTAAGTTGCTGAGTTACTAAGTTGCTGAGTTACTAAGTTGCTGAGTTACTAAGTTGCTGAGTTGCTGAGTTACTAAGTTGCTGAGTTGCTGAGTTACTAAGTTGCTGAGTTGCTGAGTTGCTAACTTTTTAAACTCAGTAACTCTATAACTCAGTAACTCTATAACTCAGCAACTCTATAACTCAGCAACTCTATAACTCTAAATACTTCATCAATAATCCATAGCGTTCCCTCAGACTATCCTGTTCTTCCTCGCCTGTGACAAAACTATTCTTAACGGTATATCCGTACCGGATAAAAGTATCCAGGATCGGATCTACATTCAGTGTATTTATCTTCAAGGTAATCTGCAGTTGCTGGGAATCGCGGTTTCCCGACACGTAACAACTCAATACCCGGGCTTCGTTATATTCTACAATCTGTGCAACTTCGGCCAATGAATAATCGATCCGGTTGACTTCGAGCACCAGAATACCTCCCGGCTGGTCTACACATAGCAAAGTGTCCAAATGCCGGAGGATATCGGTCAAAGTAATCGAACCGACAAAATTATTTTTCCGGTCGAGTACGGGTACCACCGACAACAAACTTCCGGCCGCCAGACAGATAACATCATAAATATGATAATTTTCATAAACAAAGGTACCTTCCACCGGAATCTGCAACACATCCAGCCGATCGTTCAGGTCGCCGTGGGCATAGATCATCTCATCATCTACAAGCCCCAGATACATTTTTCCCTGCTCCATAGGCAGATGGGACACCCGGAAAAGTTCCATCCAGTTGAGCGCCTGCAAGCAGGTATCTTCGGGTTTGAGCACCGGCACAACATTCGATATCAATTCTGATGCAATCATAGTTTATTTACAACGATGTGACAACAGACAAAGTTACAAATGTTTTTAAGCTGTCAAAAATTCAGGATCTTTTTCAGTTCTTCCGTATTTTTTTAAGAACGACATAGACATCCACATCGGTTATTCCTTCGAACTCAGCAGGGTCGAACACCTCGTCGGCCGACATCAGTACTATGGTATATCCCACTGCCCGGCCGAACTTTCCTGTGTTCGGGTTTTATCCCCAAAATATGACAAACAACGAACTAATTTCAGAATAAAATGGCATCGTATCGATTTTTATCGGCCGATTATAAAAAAAATTACATTTATCGCATATCTTTGTGACTGATAATTTTAAACGAATAAAATGACATGTTACCCAAATTTCTTATTGCGGACAACTCACAAGAAGCACTTGATTTAGTCTACGTTGTTCATACCGAAAAACCACGTTGTATCATTCAATGTGATCTGGACGGATTTTACAGTAATCAAAAAATTTACTGGATCGACGAAGAACCACTGTCTCAAGATGATATCGATTCCCTGATGGAAGAAGCTGAGGATTTCTATGAAACCGAACTGGACAATCAGGAAGAGGTATATGACGAAGAGGAAGATAATTAATCCGACTTACAACTTTGTAAGCTTTAATCACTAAATTATGGACTACACGAAAGAAGATCTGAAAGTTTTCAAACACAGAGATATTAAACCGGAACAGATAGACCGGCAATTAGCCAATTTCGAAAAAGGATTCGACTATGTCGATTTGTCCGAACCAGCCACCATCGGTAATGGAATTATCCGGATCGAGGCTGAAGATGAAGAACGTTTGAACGCAAATTTCGATAAAGCACGTCAGGAATGTGAACTGCTGAAAATGGTCCCGGCTTCCGGATCGGCCACCCGGATGTTCAAAGATCTGTTTACTTTTATGGATACCTATACAGGTACAGAAGAAGAATTCCTGGAATTCGTGCAGGATAAAGGGGCGGGTACAATGCACGATTTCTTTTTGAAACTGGACGAACTTCCTTTCTATAACCGTTTGTCTGCCGCTCTGTGGAATGATGGAAAAGACATCGACAAGATGATCGCCAAACGGCAATTTAACGAAATCCTTAGCTATATCCTTACCGACAAAGGCCTGAACTATGGGAATACCCCCAAAGGATTGGTCGATTTTCATATCTACCGGGATTTTGTCAGAACGGCTTTCGACGAACATATCGTTGAAGGAGGGATGTATTGCAACAATGGAAAAATAGCCCGCTTGCATTTCACCGTTTCGGAAGAGTATATGAATCTCTTTAAAGAACGGTTGAAGAAGGTGACCAAAGTATTCGAGAAGATGTTCAACATCAAATACGAAGTAACCTTTTCGATTCAGAAACCTTCCACCGATACGGTCAGCCTCACTGACAAGGGCGAATTACTGAGAGACGACGAAGGGAAGCTGGTATTCCGTCCGGGAGGACACGGTGCACTGATCTATAACCTGGATGAACTGAAAGCCGATATTATTTTTATCAAAAATATCGATAACGTTATCCCCGACCGGGCCAAGGGAGATACGATCAAATATAAAAGACTGCTGGCCGGTACACTGGTGGAATTACAAGAAAAGATTTTCAGCTACCTGAGTATGCTGGATAAAAAACCGACAGAAGAACAACTCCGGGAGATTGAAGCCTTTATGGGACAAATCGGTTATAAAGAAGCGGAAGGCAAGACTTATAAAGACCAGAAAGAGCGCATCAAACATCTGCATCAATTGCTGGATCGTCCGATCCGGGTATGTGGGATGGTAAAAAATGAAGGTGAACCGGGCGGAGGACCGTTCTGGGTGAAAATGAAAGACGGCAGTTCACGCCTGATGATCGTCGAATCGGCTCAGATCAATCTGAAAGATAAAGAACAAAAAAAAGTGTTCGATCATTCTACTCATTTCAATCCGGTCGATCTGGTATGCGGTGTAAAAAACTATAAAGGCAAGAAGTTCGATCTCGAAAAATTCATTGCCCCCGAACAAGGTTTTATTACCCACAAATCATATAAAGGGAAAGAAATTAAAGTACAGGAACTCCCGGGGCTTTGGAATGGAGCTATGGCGAACTGGATTACGGTATTCGTCGAGGTTCCCCTGACAACTTTCACCCCGGTGAAGACTGTTTTTGATCTATTCCGTTTTGAGCATAGAAACGTATTGAAAAAATAAATCCCGCTTGGGATTTATTTTTTTATAAAATTCGAAAAGTGAACAGAAAAATATGGAAAAACAAAAGAATTATTTATTGTTGGTACTGAAAGGCTGTGCCATGGGTGCAGCAGATGTGGTTCCGGGTGTTTCCGGCGGTACGATCGCCTTCATTACGGGGATTTATGAAGAATTGATCGATTCGATCAAAAGTATAGACCTCCAAGCTTTAAAATTGTTGCTCAGCCTGAAGTTTGCAGACTTTTGGAAAAAGATCAACGGGTCATTCCTACTCGGAGTGGTCGGTGGTATCGCCATCTCTATCTTCTCTCTGGCCAAACTCATGACCTGGTTACTGGAACATCATCCCATCTATATCTGGTCGTTTTTCTTCGGTTTGATCGTCGCTTCGTCGGTACTGGTAGCCAAAGAAATCAAACACTGGCATATCGGTACGGTGATCTCACTGATTGCAGGAGGCTGTATCGCCTATGTCATTACCGTGATGTCGCCGGCCGAGACTCCCAATACGTGGTGGTTTATCATTTTATCCGGCGCCATAGCCATTTGTGCCATGATTTTACCGGGCATATCCGGGGCATTCATTTTACTACTGATGGGGAAATACTCCTATATCCTCGGAGCTGTCAGCAGCCTGAACATCGGGGTGATGTTGTTATTCATCGTCGGAGCGGTTGCCGGTATCATCAGTTTTTCCCATTTGTTATCCTGGCTTCTAAAAAAACATCATACAGCGACTGTCGCTACCCTAACGGGATTCATGGTAGGATCTCTGAATAAAGTATGGCCCTGGAAAGAAACTCTGGAAACCTATACCGACTCACACGGAGTGGTAAGACCTTTGGTGGAAGCGAATGTATCTCCGCATTATTTTCAGGAACTGACGCAATCCGATCCGCTCTTAGTGGAAGCGATCGTGATGTGTATCGTGGGTTTTGTGCTTATTTATGGCATAGAGTTCATCGGAAAGAAAATGCAAAAGCAACAGTAATCATGCAAATATACGGAATCATCGGATACCCTTTGGGGCATTCCTGCTCGCCCCGCTATTTTAACGAGAAATTCCAAAAAGAAAATATCGCTGCTGAATATCGGAGCTTCGAAATGCCCGACATCCGGCAGCTTTCAACACTATTACAACAAACGCCCGACCTTTGTGGTTTTAATGTCACGATCCCTCACAAACAAAATATCCTTCCCTTTTTGGACGAGATCAGTGAAGAAGCCCGGGTTATCGGTGCCGTCAATTGCGTCAAGGTGAGCCATCCGAACGGGCACCCCTATCTGGTGGGATATAATACGGATATGTATGGTTTTCGGAAAGCTTTGCTGGAATTTATTCCCGCAGCTATTTCCAAAGCACTGATTCTGGGGAATGGCGGAGCTGCCAAAGCCGTGCGTTACGCCCTGCACTCTCTGAATATGGAAGTATCGACCGTATCCCGTACTCCCCGCCAGGCAGACGAGATCGGCTATGCAGCGTTACCGGACTTAATAACCGGCTATCCGCTGATCGTAAATACTACCCCTTTGGGCACCTGGCCCGATACATCGGAGTTTCCTCCCCTTCCCTACGAGCTCCTCACTGCCGGACATTATCTTTTCGACCTGGTCTATAATCCCGAAACAACCACTTTCATGCAAAAGGGAAAAGCAGCCGGAGCTCATGCCTGCAACGGTTATGCGATGTGGCTGGGACAGGCGGAAAAAAATTGGGAGATATGGAAAAAAAAGTAAAAAGGCTAACAACCAGAGGGTAAAGGCTAAAAGTAAAAAAATACCTGAAAAATACGTTGGAGCTTTCTTTTTTTAAAGAATATTTCTATCTTCGCAAACGTTTTACATGATATGCGTTTAGCGATATGTACCGTCCTTTTGAATATTATTTCGTTTTAGCTTATATCATGGGTACCTTGAAATTCCACTGGGGACTCTGATTCCGGGGCAGTTATTGCCTTCACTTTCGAATTATTCAACATTTTATTTCCGAGACGTCTCCGACGTTTGTGTTATTGTAATATCATATAATCTATAAAATCAGACAAAATTATGCAAAAACAGCTATTATTAGGTGTCGAAGCAATAGCTCAGGGAGCCATTGACAGCGGAATTTCAGGCGTATATGCCTATCCCGGTACTCCTTCGACAGAAATCACCGAATATATTCAGAATTCTAAAGAGGCTATCGCCCGTAATGTACACCGGGCATGGGCAGCCAACGAAAAGACGGCCATGGAATCGGCTTTAGGCATGTCTTACGCCGGCAAAAGAGCCTTGGTATGTATGAAACACGTCGGTATGAATGTGGCAGCCGACTGCTTCATGAATGCAGCTATTACCGGAGCTAACGGTGGACTGGTAGTTACCGCAGCCGACGATCCTTCGATGCATTCCTCTCAAAATGAGCAGGATTCCCGGGTATATGGTAAATTTGCCTTTGTACCGGTACTCGAACCTTCGAACCAGCAAGAAGCTTACGAAATGACCCGTTACGGTTTCGCTCTCTCCGAAACGGTAGGTTCTCCCGTATTGATGCGGATTACCACCCGTCTGGCCCACTCCCGTGCCGGAGTCGAAACGCACGATAGTCTGCCGGAAAATCATTTGCACTTGCCGGAGGATAAACGCCAGTTCGTACTGCTCCCGGCTATCGCCCGTAAACGCTATAAACTCTTACTTGAGAAACAAGCGGATTTTGTAAAAGCATCCGAACAATCTCCCTTCAATCAATATATCGACGGTAGTGATAAATCACTCGGAATCATCGCTTGCGGAATTACCTACAATTATCTGTTGGAAAATTTTGACGGTGGCTGTATCTATCCGGTAGTAAAAGTCAGCCAATATCCGTTACCCCGTAAAATGATCAAACGTCTATTGCGCGAGTGTAAACAGATTCTGGTACTCGAAGAAGGTTATCCCGTTGTAGAAGAAATGCTGAAAGGGTACCCCGGCAAAGACAACATCATGGGACGCCTGGACGGCACCCTGCCCCGGGATGGCGAATTAAATCCGGACTTAGTAGGCAAAGCCCTTTGTTTCAATACCAAAGAAGGAGCCCCTGTACCTGAGATCGTCGCTCCCCGTCCACCTGCACTCTGTACGGGTTGCAGCCATCGCGATGTCTATAAAGCCCTCAACGAAGTCATCGCGACCTATGGCGAAGGACGGGTATTTTCAGATATCGGCTGTTATACTTTAGGTGCACTTCCTCCTTTCCAGTCCATCAACTCTTGTGTCGACATGGGAGCTTCTATCACGATGGCCAAAGGAGCCTGTGACGCCGGATTATTCCCAACGGTAGCGGTTATCGGCGACTCGACTTTCACCCATTCCGGTATGACCGGTTTATTGGATGCTGTCAACGAAAAAACGCCGATCACAGTAATCATCTCCGACAACGAATCGATTTCTATGACCGGAGGTCAGGAATCCTCGGCCCTGGGAAAAATAGAATCGATCTGTCAGGGTATCGGAGTAGAACCCGAACACATCCGGGTATTGCTGCCGGTACCCAAGAACCATGAGGAACTGTGCCGAATTATCCGGGAAGAACTGGAATACAAAGGAGTATCGGTCATCATCCCCCGGAGAGTATGCATCCAGAAAGCAGCCAGGGACAATAAGAAAAAATAGAATAAGTAATAAGCTACAGGCTAAAGGCTAAAAAGTTAAAGGTAAAAAATTATGAAAACAGATATTATATTAGCAGGCGTAGGAGGGCAGGGTATTTTGTCTATCGCAGCGGCTTTGGGCTCGGCTGCACTGACTAACAATCTATACATGAAACAAGCCGAGACTCACGGTATGAGCCAGCGAGGCGGTGATGTACAATCTTTCATGCGTATTTCAGACCGCCCGATCTATTCGGACCTGATCGCCAAAGGACGTGCCGACATCATCTTATCCGTAGAGCCGATGGAAGCTCTTCGTTACCTCCCCTATCTACGGGAAGGCGGATTTGTGGTGACCAACTCCACACCTTTTATCAATATCCCCAACTACCCCGAAGTAGAAAAAGTGATGAGTACACTCAAAAGCCTTCCCCATCAGGTGATTATAGATGCTGATACCATTGCTAAAGAATCTGCCGGTAACGTCAGAGCCAGCAATTTCGTCATGTTGGGAGCAGCTTCTCCCTTCATCGAAATTCCGTTCGAATACCTGGAAGAAGGCATCCGTGCCATCTTCAGCCGCAAAGGCGCTGAAATCGTAGAGATGAACCTCAAAGCCCTACGTGCGGGCCGCGAATTCGCTCAGAATTACAAGTAACGGACGAAACGGTAAAAGCGGCTAAAACGGGAACAACGGCAAAAATGCCTCCTTCCTCCCTACCGCTTTTACCGTTCCCTTTTTCTTTTCCACAGCTTCCACCGTTTCATCCCTTCACTTCCTACTTTTTTCACTTTTTACCTTTTACTTTTCACCTTTTACCTTTATTGTATTATCTTTGCTCACCAAATAGTTACAAGTTTCCGGTACTGCCGGAAGTGATCGGAATCGCTTCAAAGTGTTTGGAAAACCTGTACTAAACGGTGTAATTCAGCAAATATTAATCTTAAAATCCTTTCGACTTTTTCAATCGTTTGAAGGGATGATAACTTAAATAATGTAACATGAAAGGACTGAAAATTGTTGTTCTTGCGAAGCAGGTTCCCGATACCAGAAATGTGGGAAAAGATGCTATGAAAGCGGATGGAACTGTAAACAGAGCAGCCTTACCTGCTATTTTTAACCCTGAAGATTTAAATGCCCTGGAACAGGCATTACGGATAAAAGATAAAATTGAAGGGACTACAGTGCACATTCTGACGATGGGCCCCGGCCGTGCTGCAGAAATCATACGTGAAGCCATGTACAGAGGCGCAGATGGCGGATATTTGTTATCCGACCGTGCTTTTGCCGGTTCCGATACCCTGGCCACTTCTTATGCGTTAGCTTGTGCGCTCCGGAACTTGCAGACCGACCTGCTGATCTGCGGCCGTCAGGCTATCGACGGAGATACGGCCCAAGTGGGGCCTCAGGTAGCTGAAAAACTGGGGCTGCCACAAGTCACTTATGCAGAAGATATTCTGGATATTACAGCCGGCAAGATCACGATCAAACGTCGTCTCGAAAGAGGTATAGAAGTGGTAGAATGTCCGGTGCCCTGCGTCGTGACCGTTAACGGTTCTGCTGCCCCCTGCCGCCCCCGTAACGCACGCTATGTAATGAAATATAAATACGCCCGGGCTACTCAGGAAATGCAGGATGCCGATGAAGATTACCTCAACCTGCTCCAGGAACGTCCTTACCTGAAAATTACCGAATGGAGTGTCAACGACATCACTTGCGAAGCCCAGGAACTGGGATTGAGCGGTTCTCCGACGAAAGTGAAAAACATTGAAAGCGTCGTATTTCAGGCCAAAGAAGCCAAAGTACTCGAGCCTAGCGACACAGCCATCGATGAAATGATGAAAGAACTGATCGTTAACCATACCGTGGGGTAAGGTAAAAAGTAAAAGGTAAAAAAGTAAAAAGTAAAAGGCGAAAGGCTATAAGCTATAAGCTATAAAAGCTAAATATTTATGAACAGTGTATTTGTATATTGCGAAATAGAAGAGGGTATTATTGCAGATGTAAGCCTCGAGCTACTGACCAAAGGACGTACCCTTGCCACTGAATTAGGCGTAAAACTCGAAGCTATTGTATTGGGTAGCGACCTTAAAGGAGTTGAAAAACAAGTCTTCCCTTATGGAGTAGACGTACTTTGGCTGGGCGATGACAAACGTCTGGCTCCTTACACCACTCTCCCTCATACCTCCATTTTAGTCAACCTGTTTAAACAGGAAAAACCTCAGATCGCTTTTATGGGAGCTTCCAGTATCGGCCGTGACCTGGGTCCCCGGGTATCTTCGGCCCTGCACAGCGGTCTGACAGCTGACTGTACCAGTCTGGAAATCGGAGATTATGAAGACAAGAAAAACAATAAAATATATCACAACCTGTTATACCAAATCCGCCCGGCTTTCGGCGGAAATATCGTTGCTACGATCGTAAATCCGGATTGCCGTCCTCAGATGGCTACCGTCCGCGAAGGAGTGATGAAAAAAGAAATCTTCAATGCGAACCACCAGGGAGAAATCAAAATGATCGATGTGAATCAGTTCACCACTCCGGAAGATTTTGTCATCCATGTGATCGAACGTCACATGGAAAAATCAAAAGTGAACCTGAAAGCAGCTCCGATCATTGTTGCCGGAGGCTATGGTGTCGGTTCGAAAGAAAACTTCCAGTTACTGCATGAACTGGCTACCGTTCTAGGCGGAGAAGTCGGAGCTTCGCGTGCTGCCGTCGATGCCGGTTTTTGCGAACACGAGCGTCAGATCGGCCAAACCGGTACCACCGTACGTCCTAAACTGTACATCGCTTGCGGTATTTCAGGCCAGATCCAGCATACTGCAGGAATGGAAGAGTCTGCCATGGTGATTGCGATCAATACCGATAGCAACGCCCCGATCAATAAATTTGCTGATTATGTCATCACCGGCGACCTGAATGTCGTTATCCCGAAGATGATCCAGTATTACAAGAAAAACAGCAAATAAAACTTAAAATCAAAACATTATGGCTAATTTTTATACAGATAATGAAGATATAAAATTCCACCTCGGCCACCCGTTGATGGAAAAGATCGTTGCCCTGAAAGAGCGCAATTACACGGAAGCCCAGCAATATGACAACGCACCGCGCGACTTCGAAGATGCTTTCGACAACTATGATAAAGTATTGGAAATTGTCGGAGAAATTTGCGGGGATGTCGTAGCTGTGAATGCCGAATCGGTAGATGCCGAAGGCCCGCAGGTGGTCGACGGTCATGTAAAATATGCCGCCGGTACCCAACAAAACATCGATGTGATCAATCAAGCCGGCTTGAACGGTATTTCTCTCCCGAGAAAATACAACGGGTTGAATTTCCCGATCACCCCGTTTATCATGGCCGCCGAGATCGTTGCCCGGGCCGATGCCGGATTGCAGAACATCTGGGGATTACAGGATTGTGCCGAAACGATCAACGAATTTGCCAGTGACGAACAAAAAGCCAAATACCTGCCCCGCGTATGTGCCGGCGAGACCTGTGCGATGGACCTGACCGAACCGGATGCCGGTTCCGACTTACAGGCCGTACAGCTGAAGGCAACCTATAACGAAGCCGACGGACAATGGTATCTGAATGGTGTAAAACGTTTCATCACCAACGGGGACGGACATATTTCCTTAGTACTGGCCCGTTCGGAAGCCGGGACGAACGACGGACGCGGACTTTCCATGTTCATCTATGACCGCAACAGCAATGCCGTTACCGTACGTCGTATCGAAAATAAATTAGGGATCAAAGGTTCTCCGACCTGTGAGCTGGTATTCAAAAATGCTCCGGCCGAACTGGTAGGCGAACGTAAAATGGGATTGATCAAATACGTGATGGCACTGATGAACGCAGCCCGTCTGGGTATCGGCGCCCAATCGGTCGGTATTGCCGAAGCCGCTTATCGCGAAGGATTGAAATACGCTCAGGAAAGGAAACAGTTCGGTAAGGCCATTATCGAGTTCCCGGCTATTTACGAAATGCTTTCCAATATGGAAGCCAAGTTACATGGTATCCGTTCCGTTCTTTATGAAACAGCCCGTTTTGTAGATATGTACAAGACCTATTACCATATCTCCAAAGAAAGAGCCCTGGACAAAGACGAACGCAACGAGATGAAGGAATATCAGAAATTAGCCGACATCTATACTCCGCTACAGAAGCTTTTCGCCAGTGAATATGCCAATGAAATCACTTACGATGCCTTGCAGATCCACGGTGGATCAGGATTTATGAAAGACTATCCTATCCAGCGTTACGTGCGGGATGCCCGAATCACCAATATTTACGAAGGTACTTCCCAGTTGCAGGTAGTAGCTGCCATCCGTGGCGTCACCACCGGACAATATGCAAAACATATCCGCGAAGTATATGAGAAAATGGAGATCGCTCCGGAACACGAATACCTGCGCGAAACCCTGAAATGCATGACCGGTAAACTCGAAGCCGCAACAGCCAAAGTAGCTGAAGCCGGCAGTACCGAATATACCGACTTCCATGCCCGCCGTCTGGTGGAAATGGCCGGTTATACCATTATCGGTTACCTGTTGCTGCAGGATGCACAGAAATGCGATAAGTATGTGAAGTCTGCCGAAATTTTCATCAATTACGGTAAAGCCAAAGTAGCTGCCCACGATGAAATGATCAACAGCTTCAATCCGGACAAACTGGGAATCTATAAAAAAAATTAAAGCTAGTGATCAGATAAATTAAAAACGTCCTTTCGGGGACGTTTTTTTATTCTAAAGCATCGGGTATTTGTAGATTTCGACAAACTCCAATCCGGCATTATATACTCCAACATAAATCATACGCTGTTTTTCATCCGGGATGATAAAATCTGCAAAATTATCCAATTGGTATACCTTTTCCAATTCTCCTTGCCAGTTCATCACCACAATCTTAGCAGGATATTTCCGAAGTTCTTCTTCAATTTTATGTCCATCCCAAACCAAGTAACACCGATTCCGGGTAGCATAAGTCCGATAAAAAGTTACTGTCGTATGTTCATCCACCCGAATTTGTGTATTTATCTCTTCTTTGATCCAATCCAAAGCATAGGTCACCTTCAAATTTCCATCCAAATCATAACAGTTAATTAAATTCATATATTTAAACGGGACGATAATCGAATTGTCCTTTTCAGAAACTAGTACATGATGGCAATAAGCATCTTTACGTCCCTTTTCATAAAAATAATAAGGAACATAATCCGTATTTTTTATCTCTCCGTTATTTCGGTTACAAAAGGAAAAAAGTCCCTCGTCCTTTTCGATAAAAGTTCCGATAAAAGCAGAATCTACCTTATTGAAGTTATACATAAAATTCAGGTTTCTATATAAATGCTCCGAATTTGCGCATTTCGCTATATCCCGGCTTTCCACAAGGGCAGCTAAATCTATTTTTGTTAACGTAGCGGCAGGGCTATCGTAAATAATCAGCGAATCATAAGCAAAGGAGTTAACTAGAAAAAAAGGATAATAAAACTCACAAACACCCCGTCCTTCCCTTCCAAATCGAAAAATTTCCCGGTCAGTGTTCGTACTGAAAAGATAAAACATGGTATCCGTACATTTTTCTTTCAGTACCAAAAAAGAGTCTACCAATACACCGGTTTCATAACACCGGGGCAGAATAGTTTCAACCTTTTCACCGGTCAGATGAATCACCGGAGGCATCTTCAATTCAGTGATCCGATTCTTTTTACCACAACACACCGAAAGCAAGATAAATAATAGGTAAAAGTATTTGTTCATCGTATATTTATTAAATTCTGCAATTTTAACGTCTTTAATCACCGTTCACCTCAAAACGAAAGAGAAAAAATACCCTCTTCAGTTTCAAAACTCTTGATTTACAAAGGTAAGTCATATCGGAGATTATCCGTTAATCAGGTATACAAAATCAAAGGCAGATTCGCAAATATTTAAGTTTCCCTCCGTTCGATTTTACTTTAATGAACAATTGAGTACAGCTGGTAGCGTATATTTACATCACTGATTACCGGTAACCATTCATTTTCATGTAAATATGGGGGTTTGTTAATTCAGATTCCTGAATGTTGCTTTGTTTGGAAAAATATTTATTTTTGCTTCATTATATAGTTTGTAGCCTGATATTTATTAAGCAAAGATTTTGGAGAAAGAAAAAGAGTGTATATGGTTTAAATCATTATGCCGGGGAGAAGAGGATGCATATAAAGAATTGTTTGTCAAATTCTATTTCTCCCTTAATTCTTTTGCACGCAAACATCTCGAAGTAAAAGAAATGGCTGAAGACGTAGTACAAGATACGTTGTATGAATTCTGGGTGAAGAAAATACAATTCGCCACCTACCTTGAATTAAAAACCTATCTCTATCGGACAGTCCGGAACAAATGTCTTAATATTCTGAAACACAAACAAGTAAAAGAAAAATACATTGTCGAGCTAAGCCAGAAAGAAGAATACGATTTCTTTTTAAATCAGATACTTGAAGAAGAGGTATATACACTATTGAAAGAGGCTATCGACAGCCTTCCCGGACAAATGAAACGTGTATATGAACTGGCTCTGCTCGGACACAGTAATGAAGAAATCGCCAAAATACTTTCTATTTCCGTCGATGCTGTCAAAGCATTAAAAAAGAGAGGTAAAAAAATATTGCAGGAAAAATTGAAATACCTGATCTACCTCCTACTACCGTTTATCTGATTACAACATTTTCATCGAAACGAAAACAATGATTTATAATTTTTGAATTTTCGTGACACTTTTTTGGTTTCATGTTGTCCTAATAGCAAAAGGGATAAAATGGAAGTACACGAAATTTACCAAATTGCAGAATTGATTTCCGCCTGTATACGCGGAGAAATACTGCCAGCTGAAAAACAACAGATTCTGGATCGATGGATAAAAGCATCTGAAGAAAATCAGAAATTATTCGACCACTTCCGGCATTACCGTTTTTTAGAACAAAAGAGAATAGCCGAAAATTTATATGATATAGAAAAGGCATATGAAAAATTCACTTGCCGCAGAAAAGAATATATTCAGGCGAATCTGCCGGATACAGGGAGAAAAACCGAAAAGCAACGAAATATTAGGGTATCCGGACGACAATACGTAGCAGCAGCCATTGCAGTGTTATTGCTTGTCGCAGGTGGTTGGTTTGCAATACGGCATATACCTCCTTTGCTCCCGGTTGCGGAGAAGGCGATATCCCCTGCGACAGACTCGGCCCGGGTCATGCTGATTATGGCCGGAGGCAACCGGATGGATCTCTCCGTACTGTCGGGCGATACGGTTATTCAACAGGGAAAGGCAAAAATCCGTCTGAATCCAGAAGGTGGGCTTGCTCATGAAAGTTCCGGACAAACCTTGGGAGAAGTGTTATACAATCAAATCATAGTACCGTATAAATGTGAATATCAGGTAATGCTTGCAGATGGAACAAAAATATTCCTGAATGCCGGTTCTGAATTGCGCTATCCGGTAGCGTTTACAGCCAACGAACGCAAGGTGTTTCTGAAAGGTGAGGCTTATTTTGAAGTGACACGCGACACGGCACGTCCTTTCTGTGTAGAAACTGCCGAGCAAAATATACAGGTACTCGGTACAATCTTCAATGTATATGCTTATCCCGATGAACCGATGAACTATACTTCTTTGATGAGCGGGAAAGTGGCTGTAACAGATAAACGGACGGGAACAGACAGAGTATTGGAGCCCGGTCAGCAAGTTGTTTTGGATGTCGTCACGGGCAAAGCGGCCATACAGGAAGCGGATATGCAACAAGTACTCGGGTGGAGGAATCATGATCTGATTGTGAAAGAAGAAACATTAGAGGTAATCATGGCAAAAGTAGCAAGGTGGTATGATGTGAAAATACAATTCGCACATGAGAACCTGAAGAAAATGCGTTTTACAGCCAATTTACATAGAAAGAAAGATTTGCAGGAACTTCTAAAAGTCATTGCTACGATTGGGGATTTAAGACTGACATATCAGGACGGTATTGTAATTATTGATTTTAAATAACACATTATTATACTAATTCTAACCAAATATTCCAAATATTATGAAGAAAATAAAATTGTTTGTTTTTCTCTGTCTGCTTGCTTCTTGTTCCGACAATGAGTTTAAGGGACATGAACAGTCATTTTCTGTGTATGGGCAACAATACGATATCGGAGAGGTTGTATTGTGGCACAGCAACAACAGTACAGTGGTTTCTCAGTATGATTCCTGTTGGGTGGATAAATACACCTTTTTCAGTAATCCGTACAATATGGATGCGAGTATGATTGAGAAAGAGGATTCCGTATATTTCTTTGCGGCAAACATTAAGAATGAACAGACCGGGAATTTCATTTTGAGCATGTATGAAGAGGGGATCGTAGTTCATGAAGAATTGCAATCTGCTTTCGGAAGGGGGGCTTGTGTTTCCTTGCATTTACACTCTTCCGATACGGAAAACCTGAAATCCGGCACCTATCATTTCGGTACGGAATCCAAAGAATTTACATTTAAAGGATTTTACGCTGTTGATTATGAATTTGGAGGAGATAAGCCTGTTTATGCAACGATTAGCGATGGAAAAGTAGAGGTGACTATTGAAGGAGACAATCTGTCGTTGTCTTACAATTGCAAGACAACTAACGGATCCACCCTCGCAGGTCACTATACCGGAGCCTATCGGCAGTTTGATGTCCGTAATGCAAATTATGATAAAGAGGTTGTTACTACAATTAATGATAATCTGTTGGAAGCGTTATTCTCCAGAGAATGGACTCCGGGATGGAATGTCACCTCAGATCCGGAACCGGATTACCTTGCCAAAGCCTTTTTCAGCAGTAAGTTGGAATCCAATCAAACCGGTGAAGGACTAAACAACATTTCAGATCAAGAGAAAAAGAACCAAATTGATATCGCCTTGGCTTACGACGATGCAGAGGATTTGATCTATTTTGAAAGTCCCAACCGGATGCGTAAATTGCTTTGGCATGGAACGTATCCTAAATATACTGAGCTTTTCCCCGGTTACGGTTATTTTGTCACCTATAATTTTGACCTGAGATGCCACACAAAATACATGTTAGTGCCTGCCGGTTTTTCTAATGCGGATTTTGAAGATATGGAAAACGGTGATTTCAATTTCACCATACAAAATGAACGTGTTGCATTTTCTCCAGAAACCGTTTGTCCGATATTCTTATACATGGAAAATGGTCACGGAGTACGCGGATGTATCCGGATAAACAGGATTGAGCCGGTGACAGACGAGCTGGTCAACGGTGTACTTTACCATCGGAATGCGAAAGTGTACTTTGACTTGAAATATCGTAAGACACAGGTGAATAAAGATATTTTTTAACTAAAAAATGTAACGATGAAAAGATATTTATTCCGGATCATTACTTTGGTCTGTGTAAAAATGATGATTCCCTCTTTTTTGTTTGCCGGAACCGTTTTCAATGCGAATGCACAAAAAATCACGTTAGTGTATGAACAGGTTGAGTTGCATAAAATATTGGAGGAAGTGAAAAGGCTGACTTCATACGATTTCATTTACAAGCCTGAAAATATTGATGGAGGGAAAAAAGTATCCTTGGATATACGGGAAGAAAATTTAGAACCGGCTTTGAAAAAGATTTTCGATCCGATGGGAATAAGTATGAGGATAGAGAGTCAGGTCATTATGCTACAGAAGGGCCAACAGGAGGAAATTTCGAAACGGGTGCTGAAAGGGAAAGTGCTGGATGAAGACAAGAATCCGCTTCCTGGTGTCAATGTATTTATTACCGGAACGACAATCGGTGCACTGACGGACATGAATGGGGAATTCCAGATTGGAGTGCCGGGTAATGTAACTTCCATAACGTTTTCGTTTATCGGCATGAAATCTGTGGAGTATAGTCTGAAAGAAGTGGATTGGAGTAAGCCGGTGAAGATTATCATGAAAAATGAGGTGGCTACTTTGGATGAAGTGGTTGTTACCGGTATGGAACGTGTGGAACGTCAGAAAATGACAGGTAGCGTAGCTACGGTAACTGCGAAGGATCTACGTCATCAAGGAATAACTTCTATTGACCAGATTCTGGAAGGAATGGTTGCTGGTCTGAATAGTACTTCTGTATCGGGAGCACCCGGTACACGGGCTCAAATTACCATCCGCGGTGAAAACAACCTGAGCGGAAGAACGGAACCGTTATGGATTGTCGACGGATTACCATTATTGAGTGGTGTGCCTCAAGACAATACGGGTGATTATGTCGGAACCGTGATGCAGGACGGAGTGGGAAACATTATGCCGGAAGATATAGAATCCATTACGATCTTGAAAGATGCTTCCGCTACGGCCATTTATGGTGCAAGAGCTGCGAATGGGGTAATTGTTATCGAAACCAAAAAAGGATTTCGTTCGAAATTGCAATTCAATTATTCGGGAACATATAACGTGGCGATAGCCCCCCGGATGAAGATGGATTTCATGAATTCGCGGGAAAAATTGGAATATGAAGCAAATGTTTTGGATTATGTGGGTTTGAATTATGCTGACAATTTAGGGCGGGGTGGCCGGTTAAGACGGCAATTGTATGAAGGGAAACTCACTCCGGGTGATTATCAGAGTTCAGTGGCCGATTTGGGCAGTCGTTCTACCAACTGGTTTAAAGAGATATTCCGGACTGCCCATTCCCAAATGCACAATTTGAGTCTGAGGGGAGGTACGGAAGAGATGACTTATTACACTTCGTTCAATTTCCAAAATAAAAACGGTATTTTATTGCCTAACCGTTATTCCAGTGCGGGAGTATTGGTGAGATTGGATTACCGGCCGGTAAAAAATTTGATTATCGGAGTGGATGTCAATGCTTCTACACGTAAGAATGAAGACCATGCTTCGGCTGTCGACCCGTTTAATTATGCAATGTTTGCCAATCCGTATGAACGTCCTTATGATGAAAACGGGAATTATGCTGCTGATCTGACCTATTTACCGAATAATATATCGCATGCAAGCAGTTCCGGCTATAAATATGACCGGTTTAATATATTGCGGGAGTTGAATGAAACCAGAAATACACAGAAAGGGTTAGATTTCAGTTTGACCTTCAATTTGAAGTATAATATTTTGGACGGATTGGCCATAGAGTCTATTGTACGAAAAGGGTTAAGTTACAATACCTCCATGAAGGAAATTCATCCAGGCACTTATACGTCCTACCTCTATGAACGGTTTGCTCCGGTTGTTTTTCCGAATAGTGAAAATTATCCCGATGTTTACGATAACGGAGAACTATCGGAAAGCTCCGGACACAATAACAACTGGTCCGTCAGAAATCAGATTGACTATTCTTTCGATGTGAAAGGCGGTCACTCGTTTACCTTTTTAGTAGCAAATGAAGTAAGTTCTAAAAAATTCAACAATTTCGGATATTCTTCTCCCATCTACGACCAGGTTTATCGAATTACCGGATTGCCGGTTTTTACCGAAGATGTGTCCTATGAAGATTTAAGAGGAATATTGAATGGTTTATTCAATACTTCCGACGGGCAGGACAGAACGGTATCTTTCCTGGGTACGGCCCGTTACAGTTACAAAGATCGTTACGTATTGAACTTCAACTATCGCGCTGATGGAGCCGATGTCATCGGTGAAGATAATCGTTTCACCCCTTTGTGGTCTATCGGAGGACGTTATAACCTGCATAAAGAGAAGTTTTTTGAAAATAATATTCTGACGGAATTTTCACTCCGTGGTTCTTACGGGTACACCGGCAACATCGACCGTACCGCTTATCCGTTCTCTACAATTGAATTCAGCAGTGGCATTTATGAAGGGAATCATTATGTATCAAACTTCTCATTCCCCAACCCTTCTGTAAAATGGGAGAAAAAAATGGACCGGAATGTAGGTGTGGATCTATCCTTCTTTAAAGGGAGGATTAATTTTACAGCGGATTATTACAATAACCGCACGGATGATGTACTGGAATATTTGACTGTCCCCTTATCTACAGGTAGAAGAAACGTAAAATCCAACGGCGGAGTTGTCACTAATAAAGGTTTGGAATTATTTTTAAATATTCGCTGGATTCAGACATCGGATATCACCTTTTCAACATCTGCTAATGTTGCCCGGAACAAAAATATCATAAAACGCTCCCTTTACACCTATAACAGTTATGAGGAGGCGATTAGCCGTTCCAATAACAGAGGGGGAGTTGTTAATGTTACCGGAAAGGAAACCGGTTCTGTTTACGGATGGAAATCTGCCGGTGTCGATCCGAATAGCGGCAATCCCATGTTCCAACTGACGGAAGACGGTAAACGCGCTTTTGCAAAGTTTTTGGATGGTTGGGAAGATCTTTATGCCAAAGGCCAGTTTATTAATGGAGGTGTCGTGACTTCTTTTGACCAGATTCCGGACGCACTCCCATTTATCAAAGATCTGAACAGGATGCAAACAGATTATTTTAATCCTTCCATGCAATATCTGGGACGTACAAATCCGTTATTTGTAGGTGGATTTAATACTTTCTTCAAATACAAAAACCTGGAATTCACTACTCAGTGGACTTTTAAAACAGGACATATCATCGAATCATTCAGTGATTTGAAAAATGCTCCGGGGAAAAAGAGTTACAAGTCTGGTGTTACGAATGACATTATTGTCTCAGGAACCAACCGGGAACGCAAATATCTGGAATTCTGGCAAGGAGCTGGTGACCGGACAAACATATCACGTTTTGTGACCACGGAAGACTATTGGTCGGGCATGGTAACCAGTGACGATTATGAAAAGGGAGATTATCTCCGTCTGTCCAATTTATCATTGAGCTATCGGTTGCCGTCAAGTCTGGTTAAACAGATGCGTCTGACCAATATGACCTTATCGTTTAATGCCCGTAATTTGCTGACATTTACAAAATACAAGGGATTGGATGTCGGTAGCGGTGGCGCCTTTACTTATCCGGTGTCCCGTGAATTCAACCTGAAGTTATCAGTCGGTTTTTAGTAGTTATTAATTGAAAAACAGATATCGTATGAAAAATTATAATCGCTGTATTCTATTCCTGATTCTCCTCTTGTTGGCAGGATGTCAGAATTTTTTGAATGTGAAGCCCAGAAATATCAAAGTGGTACAGTCGGTTGAGGATTATCGGGACATCCTGGCCAGTTATGTCCAATTTATTAAAAAACCGAATCCAGCTTACGAGAAAGTGCTGGGTGAATTTTATTTGCCGGAATTTGATATGAGCAACATGTGTGCCTTTTATACAGGAGAATCGAAATACGACATAACTAACGAAACATATTTTGACAGCAAACGAGGCGAATTGACAGAAATAGCCGTACAGGCTTATTCTTGGTTGCGCCCCAGAAATTTTATATGGGAAAAGAACTATACTTTTTTGGGCCCTATTAATTTGATTATAAACGGACTTTCCGAAGAAATTGAGGGTGATCCCGAAACCCGTAATTATGTGAAAGGAGAAGCTTTGGTGTGGAGAGCATATGCTTATTATAAGTTGTTACAATTCTATGCACCGATGGATGGTGATGAATATGGTATCCCTATTTACTTGAAACCTTATGAAAATGTCGGTACTGCCCAACCTGAACGGGAAACCCAAACTACAGTTTACCGTCGGATTATCACCGATTGCGAAGAGGCACTCGCTCTGCTGGAAAAAACGCCGAAAAAGAGTTGGAATTTGGCTTATGACAAGAATTTCATTCATTCCCTGTTAGCTGATGTATATTCTTTCAAGGCTTTATCGGCAGCCAGGGAAGATGGAGATTGGGAAAAAGTAGAAAAATATACTTCTTCGGTATTAGAAAGAAAATCTTTCAACGGCAGAGATGTTGAGGCTTTTAAGGCCATATTCGATTGTAGTCCTGAAACCGGTTTACAAACGCTGTCTTCAAGAGAATTCACGCTTCGGATTATCGACGGTTCTAATAGTCAAATGATCGACTTTAAAAATGCATATACCCAGGGAGAGGAGCTAAGGTCGGTTGCAGACGGAATTGCAGATGCAACGTGGTATGCCCGGTATAAGGACGATGATATTCGCAAAGAAGCCTGGTTTAAGGAGGCGGACGGAGTCATTTTAAACAACAAATACAATCTGTGGGGTACCAACGGGAAGCCGATTTCCGGTGGTTGTATTATGCCTTTCAGAACAGCGGATATGTATCTGTTGAAAGCAGAAGCTTTGTATCGTTTAGGAAGGGAAAGTGAGGCAAAAGTGGTATTGAATGATTTTAAGGCAGGACGGTATTTGGATGTGGAAGGTTCTTATACGGAATCGGATTTTTGGCAGGAATTGCTTAAAGAAAGAAAACTGGAATTCTATCAGGAGAATGATGTTTTGTGGTTAGATATGAAGCGTATGGGAATTACTGTAGAAAGGAAAATAAATGGACAGAATCATGTGCTGAAATCCAATGATTTCAGATACTGTTTACCGATTCCGTTGGAAGAAATCGCTGTCAATGAGAATATCGAACAAACTCCGGGATGGGAAAATGTTATCTTTTAATTTAATACTAAGATGGATATGAAAATAAATTATTTGATATTTTGGATGTTATTCCTGGGAGTGGCCGGATGTTCTCCCAGTGAGTATAAATTTATGGAGAATGGATATATTGATGTGGCGGATGTTTCTAAAATAGTACTTCGTCCGAATCACTATCAGTTGCTTACAGACGGCTATGCCCAGGTTGATTTATGTCCGGTGGTTTTCAATGAAGCCGGAATTGAGTACCGGAACGAAAAACTGAACGATGATATGTTTGAGTGGGAAACGGTAGAAGGCAGGAAATTACCGCGTTATTTTTCCACAGCTGACCAGGCATTGAACGAATCTGTCTTTCAAGTGTTCTGCCGCTTGAAAGGAACCGGTTTAATATCCGATACCGTCAGCATTACAATGAAGGAGCCCTTGCAGGTACCCTTGTACGAGGAATTTACCATTCCTGTTGTTTTTCATGTAGTGGTAAGCGAGGAAGAAGTACTCACTTACGGCAATTTATCGGCAGCAAGAATTGCAGAAACTATGGAACGGTTGAATAATATTTTCTCGGGCAAAGCCACCCGCAACGCTGCCGGAGTAAATACAGGCATTCAATTTGTGTTGGCACAATATAATCCTGCCGGAGAGCTGATGGATGAACCTGGAATTAACCGGGTAACGGTAGAAGAGGTTACGGAAGGTACACCGCCGGATAAATATCATCGCTTTTTAAGCCAGAACAATGCCATCTGGCCGCATGAAAAATACTTGAATATCTGGCTGATGTCAGAAACAAAATACCCGAAATTCTGGAATAGCATTACTAAATTATGCGTGCCCAAATACAGATTGGGTAGTGAAACCTTACCGGGTTTATCATTACCTCCGGTGCCATCGACATGGGTACCTAAAGTGGAACAAATCGGTATCCTTTTTAGAATGAGCACATTCCAGTATTTCCAACGGAGCATTGATGCTACAGCCGAACGCGAATTAGTGACTTGTATCGGTAACTATTTGGGATTATTAGATACTTGGAAAATAAACAATAGCAATGTAAACGACCAGTGCAACGATACATTTGCTTATGGAATAGTAAATAACAACGGTTCGTTAGGGACAAATTCTTCCTGGAGTAAAGAGGTTGGTTCCTACCGTTTTTTGTCCGAAAATATCATGGACGATCCGACTGGAACGCATAGATCGGTTTCCAAGGACCAAGCATTGCGGATGTATTGGGTGTTGAAGAATTGTGCCGGCCGTAGCATGTGGCAGTCTGACTTTGCATTGACCGGAAAAGAATAAAATTATAAAAACAAATTATTTATGAAAAAAACATTATTATTGGTAGCGGCCCTGTTTTATTTTGTGGGCCTGAATGCTCAAGGGGTTATCTTTGAGAAGGGTACATGGAAAGAAGTGCTTGAAAAAGCGAATCGGGAAAATAAAATCATCTTTGTAGATATTTACACCAGTTGGTGCGGTCCCTGTAAGAATGTGGCGAAGACGGTTTTCCCGAATGCTGAATTCGGTGCTTATTATAATGAACATTTTATCAATTTTCAGGTAGATGCAGAGAAAGGTGAAGGTCCTGCATTTGTAAAAACTTATCCGGCAACAGGTTATCCTACTTTTTACTATATCAATGGAAAAGGTGAAGTACTCAGGACATTTACAGGAGCTAAAAATGTACATGAGTTTGTTCAAGAAGGTAAAATGGTGAATTTAACCGCCAAATATGGAGGTATGGAGGCCATGAAAAAGACCATCGAAGCCGGTAAAGCCGATAGGGAAACCATCAGCCTTTATTACGACGCGGCACCGGTTGGTGAAAAACCTTTTGCCATCAACGCCATGCTGAAAGCCATGACGGATGAAGAACTCGTGGATTTGAAAAATCCCTATATGTGGAAACTGTCCCTATATGACAAAGCCTTGTGCGAACGTTTTATCGATGCCATCATCAAGTGTGGCAGGACTGACGGAGAGTTCAGCCATGCTATCGTGTTTCCGTTCCAGGCTTTTCTGTCTGACCGGTTTGACGAAAGTATCATGAAAGGGGACCGGAGCAGGTTCGATGAGTTGATGAAGTTGAAAAAACGTTTCAATGCTTATAAAGGCCATTTACTGGACGGTGACGCTTACTTGATCCGCGACCGGGGTATTTTCTGGGCAACGCCGGAGTACCTGGAGTTGTGTTTCCTGGTCCGCAGCAAATCGGATGATGCACGCATAAAAGAATTAGCGGTATCCTATATGGAAAATTTAATGAAGACCTATCCTATCGATTCTCTGCATGCCAATCCCAGGTATGTATATTTAAAAAATATGGTATTTGAAAATGTAGAATATCTGGTCGGCAAATTACCATGTAACCAATTTATGGAAATGTACTATATGTGTGCCGGAACGATTTTAGGCATCACCGATTATTTTTGGAGAGTATCCCCTTCTGATAAGAAAACGGTGAAACTATGTCAATCCTGGGTTGATTATGCTAATGCCATGCAACCCTATCATCAAAAGATTCCTTTCGGAGCAGCCAGTATGAGCTATCGTTTGGGGAATTTCAAACGGGCAGAGCAGATTTTGCTTGAATCTCAAAAATTACAGCAAGAAGAATTAAAAGTGAAACAACCGGGTTTGCTGAAAAACTATACCGATATGTTGCGCGACATCCGTAACCGGAAATTATAAAAAAGAAAGAAAAGATTGTAAATTAAAGCATATCGTTTTCCGGGGCTGTTTGGAGAATACCATTCATTCTATAACAGCCCCGTTTGTTTATCCAAGTCCAAATCCAAATTTTTCGTTAAACTTCTGCAACCGATTTCGCTTTACAGTTAAAATCACTACTTTTAACACCGTTTTATACCGAGGTCGTTCGATTTCGGGTGATTTCAAATGAGGGTGGATATAAATTTAACATCAATTATAGCAAAACATGAACCTGATCAAAATTATCTGTACAGGGTTTCTAGCCCTTGTTTTTTCCGGGCTGTCAGCTCAGGAAAATCCGCTATGGATGCGTTATCCGGCGATTTCTCCCGACGGAAAAACCATCGCATTCTGTTACAAAGGAGACATCTTTCTGGTAAGCAGTGAAGGTGGTAGAGCTACCCAGCTGACCACCCATCCGGCTTATGACAGCCGGCCTGTTTGGTCACCGGACGGCAAAACCATCGCTTTCACTTCTGCCCGGGACGAAGGATTGAACCTATATACCGTTCCGGTAAGCGGCGGCACCCCTACCCGCCTGACCTATTATTCAGGCAGCGAAATCCCCGTATGTTTCACTCCCGACGGTAAAGAAATCCTCTATCGTTCCAATGTCATGCCCGATGCAGAATACGGCCAATTCCCCAGTGGAGGGCAGGTGTACAAGATCAGTGTCGATGGAGGACGGCCGGAACAATTTCTGACGTTCGACGCCTTCGACATCAATTTCAACAAAAAAGGCGATAAAATCATTTATCACGATTATAAAGGATATGAAGACAACTGGCGGAAACACCACAAATCTTCCGTATGCCGGGATATCTGGATTCACGACTTGAAAAGCGGGGAATTTACCAACCTAACGAACAAACAGGTGGAAGACCGCAACCCGGTATTCGCCGATAACGACGAAAACATCTATTTCCTGAGTGAACGTTTCGGGGATTTCAATGTATGCAAAATGTCCCTGAAAAATCCTTCGGACATCAAACAAATCACCAAACACAGCAAACATCCGGTCCGCTTCCTGAGCAGCTCTGAAGACGGCTTGTTGTGTTACTTTTTCAACGGAGAGATCTACACCCTGCAACCCGGAAAACAACCGAAAAAATTAGCGGTTGATATCATCGCCGACAATACCGAATCCCCTATTGCTAAAATGAATTGGAACCGGGGAGCTTCCGAGATGGCTCTGTCACCCGACGGCAAAGAATTCGCTTTCATTGTTCGCGGAGATGTATATGTAGCTAACGCCGAATACGGTACGACGAAAAGAATCACCAATACGGCCACTCAGGAACGTTCAGTCGAATTTTCACCGGACGGCCGTTCTTTGGTATATGCCGGTGAACGGAACGGTCACTGGAATATCTATGTCGCCCGGATCAAAGACAAAGACGATAAATCTTTCGCTTATGCCAAAGAAATCGAAGAAGAGCAGATCACCAAGGGTACTAATGCTTGTTTCCAACCCTCTTTCTCTCCGGATGGTAAAGAAATCGCTTACCTCGAAAACCGGACCGAAATCAAGGTAATCAATCTGAAAAGCAAAAAATCGAGAACGGTACTTCCGGCTAAATACAACTATTCCTATCAAGACGGCGACCAATGGTATCAATGGTCTCCCGACGGTCGGTGGATCCTGGCTAAATATTTCGAACACGGCGGCTGGCAGCATAACGATATCGCTCTTGTAAAAGCCGACGGCAGCGGAGAAATCCACAACCTGACCAACAGTGGATATAGCGATCAGAATCCCAAATGGATGATGAACGGAAAAGCCATCATTTGGTCGACCGACCGTCAAGGTATGCGTAGCCACGGTAGTTGGGGAGCTCAATACGACATCTATGCCTTATTCCTGGATCCGGAAGCCTGGGATGAATTCAGAATGAACAAAGAAGAACTGGCTCTTCATAAAGAAATAAAAGAGTTACAGAAAAGGAAAGAAGCCGAAGAAAAAGCCAAAGCTGAAAAGAAACAGGAAAAGAAAGGTGACAAAGCAGATAAAGCCGGGAAAAAAGGTAAAAAAGAAGAGGGAGATAAAAAAGACGAAGGAGAAAAAGAAGGTAAAAAAGCGAAAGCAGAAGAAAACAAGCTCCCCGAACTCAAAATCGACTTTGAAAACCTGGAAGACCGGATGGTACGCCTGACCATCAATTCTTCCCGTCTGGGCGACGCCGTACTGACCAACGACGCTTCAAAACTATATTACCTGAGCGCTTTTGAAGGCGGTTACGACCTTTGGGTCAGAGACTTCAAAAACGGAAGTACCCGTATGTTATCCAAACTGAACAAAGGAGGCGGTGCTCTCGTTATGAGTAAAGACGGCAGAAACCTGTACCTGCTTTCCGGTGGACAAATCTCTAAAGTGGATATGAATTCCGGCCAGTTGAAAGGTATGAGCTACAATGCCGAGTTCGAATGGAAGAAACCCGAAGAACGGGCTTACCTGTTCGATCACGTCTGGCAGCAAGTAGTAGATAAATTCTACGATCCTGCCATTCACAATATCGATTGGGCTTTCTATAAAAAAGAATATGCCCGCTTCCTGCCTTATATCAACAACAATTACGACTTTGCCGAAATGTTGGCCGAATTACTGGGCGAACTGAATGCTTCCCATACCGGTGCCAGCTACAAAGGAGGCGGCAGTTCTTCACAGACGGCAGCCCTGGGTGTTTTTTACGACGAGACATTCGACGGCGATGGCCTGAAGATCAAGGAAATCCTGGAGAAAGGTCCGCTGGATCTAACCAGTGGTAAAATCAAACCCGGTATGATTATCCGGAAAATCAACAATCAGGAAATCAAAAAAGGACAGGATTATTTCCAGATACTGGAAGGCCTGAGCGGTAAACGGGTAATGCTGACAATCTACGATCCTTCTACCAAAAAGGAATGGGAGGAATATGTGAAACCGACCACTTACGGCAACCAAAACGGTTTACTATATAACCGCTGGGTAAAACAACGCCAGGAAATGGTTGAAAAACTATCCAATGGGAAAATCGGTTACGTACATGTGAAGAGCATGGATAGTCCCAGTTTCCGTAAAGTATATTCTGAAATACTGGGCAAATACCGGAACAAAGAAGCGATAATCGTCGACACCCGTTACAACGGCGGAGGCTGGCTACATGAAGACCTGTTACACCTGCTGAGCGGTAAGAAATACGCCGAATTCGTTCCACGTGGCCAATTCATCGGTGAAGATCCGTTCACTCAATGGAACAAACCGTCGGCCGTATTAGTCAGCGAAAGCAACTACAGTAACGCCCACGGATTCCCCTGGGCCTACAAAGAACTGGGACTCGGTAAAGTAATCGGTATGCCTGTACCGGGAACGATGACCGCCGTATGGTGGGAAACTCTGATGGATCCGAGCCTGGTATTCGGTATTCCTCAGGTAGGAATGAAAGACAACCAAGGCCGCATCCTGGAGAATATGCAGCTCGAACCGGACATCAAAGTGACCAACGACCCGGCCAGCGCCATGAAAGGCCGTGATCTGCAACTGGAAGCAGCTGTAGAAAGCCTGATGAAGGAAATAAAATAATCAGGTGCCAACCGATAAAACGGTAACAAGGGTAATAGCAATAATGCTTTCCGTTGTTACCGTTTTTTCTGTTTTATCGGTATTAAAACAAAAACACCCCGGCTTTTTCGCATTCGGTCAATACCTCATCGGGCCATAAGCCGGCTTGTACCTCTCCGATATGACATTTCTGCAATAAGAGCATACAGAGCCGGGATTGTCCGATTCCTCCCCCCATTGTTTGGGGTAATTTCCCTTCCAACAAAAGAGAGTGGAAATACAATTTTTTCCAGTCCCCTGCATTTTTCAGCCACAATTGTTTTTCCAAGGCAGCCCGATCCACCCGGATCCCCATCGAAGAAATCTCGAAAGCAGACTGTAATACAGGGTTCCATACAATGATATCTCCGTTCAAACCTACCGAACCGTCTTCCGCCTCAGTGGACCAATCGTCATAATCCGGTGAACGGTCGTCGTGAATCGTTCCATCCCCCAAAGCTCCTCCGATCCCCCGGATAAAAACCGCCCCGAACTGGCAGGCTATTCGTTCTTCCCTTTCCTTGGGGGACAAACCGGGATATTGCTTTCTCAACTCTTCGGCATGTATAAAATGAATCCGATCGGGTAAAAAGGGTTGTAATACCGGGAATTGTTCACTCAATAAAAATTCGGTACGTTTCAAGGCCGCATAAATTCTCTCGACACAAAGCTGTAACCGCTCCGGCGTGCGTTCTTCCGGGGTAATCACCTTCTCCCAATCCCACTGATCGACATACACCGAATGAATATTATCGATCGTCTCATCCGGACGTAAAGCGTTCATATCGGTATAAATTCCCATACCCGGCTGAATATGATGCCGCCAAAGAGCATAACGTTTCCATTTGGCCAGCGATTGTACGATCTCGGCTCGTTGTCCTCCTAATACACGGGCTCCGAAACTCACCGGCTGTTCAGTACCGCTCAGGTTATCGTTCAAGCCCTTCCCCGAAGGAACGACAATAGGTGCTGTAATCCGGCGCAACTTCAATTCCGCAGCCAGCGCCAATTGAAAGGTGTCCTTGATAAATTTAATGGCATGCTCTGTCTGCCATACATCCAAGACCGAAGTGTAGTCTTCCGGTAAAAATAATTGCTTCATAAGGGTAAAAATTTAAGTTTATAACCGACAAAAAAGCCTCCCCGCATCGGGAAGGCTCATCCATATATCTGATCTGTTCCGTTTTTAACCATAACCTCCCCTTTGCAACCGCTCTGCATTGCAATTATTATTCAGGTTGATATTAGAATTAAAAAGGACCATGGCTCGTATTCATTCATGACAAATATAAAGTAAAAATCGAAAAATAAAAATGCCGATTGAAAATTTAACAAAATACAGATTTGGAAAATGACACTACTGTTTCAAATTCCGATAATTTAGCTTATCTTTACCGAATCTAAATAGCACAGATAACTTGATTTACATATTTTATTCAACACAATGATTACCAAATATTTTCGTTTATTCCTTTTTTTCTTTCTGATCGGGAACCTCCTGATTTCCTGTAAAAATAAATCCATTTCTACCCGGCTGGTGAGCGTCAGTATTCTTCCTCAAAAATACCTGACAGAACAAATCGCCGGTGATTACCTGACGGTGAATGTCATGATACCTCCGGGTATGAATCCGGCTACCTGTGATCTAAGTACGGAACAACTGAAGAAGTTATACGATAGCGACCTTTGTTTCACCATCGGTTATTTACCTTTCGAACAAATCCATCTATTTCCTGTTCTCGAAAACCGCCCGGATATCCAAATCGTAAATCACTCCGCCAACCTGCAACTGATTCACGGAAGCTGTGGGCATACGCATGCCGCAGGTGACGAACACGACGGAGTAGATCCTCATATCTGGCTTTCTCCGGCACATGCCCGCACTATGGCCACTACCGTCTATGAAGTACTATCGGAAAAATATCCGGAACAAAAACTACAGTTCGAACAAAATTACCAGGCCCTTCTCCAGAAGATCGACAGCATTGCCGATCGTGCCAAACAAGTACTGGATCATAAAAAAGACAAAATATTTCTGATCTATCATCCGGCTTTGACTTATTTTGCTGCCGATTACGGGATGGAACAAATCTCGATCGAAGACGAAGGGAAAGAACCCAATCCGGCCCATTTGAAAAAAATCATCGATCTGGCCCTGGAAAAAAATATCCATATGATCTTTATCCAAAGTCAATTCGATGTCAATAATGCCGAATCCGTAGCCAAACAAATCGGAGGCCAAATCATTCAGATCGACCCGCTGACCGAAAACTGGACAGCTGAAATGAACCGATTGATCGATACCCTGGATAAATATTTACCTGAAAAATAACATGACCCCCATACTCGAACTCAAAAATGTAAGCGCCGGATATGACCATGAAGTCATTCTTCATCAAGTCAATCTGAAAATTTATGAGCATGACTTTCTTGGCATCATCGGTCCCAATGGGGGCGGAAAAACCACCCTGCTCAAAGTGATACTGGGGTTACTGAAGCCTTATAGCGGAGAGGTCATTTACCCCGTCTCCAGACAAAATCTCTTCGGCTATCTACCACAGAACAGCCGTTTCGACCAGCGTTTTCCCATCGATGTCACCGAAGTAGTCCTCTCCGGCCTGATGTCCGAAAAGGGACTTTACAAATCCTATACCCGAGCCGAAAAACAAAAAGCCTGGGATTTACTCGATCAATACGGTATGGGAGCATATAAGAAAGCACCGATCGGCGATTTATCGGGCGGACAGATGCAACGGGTATTCCTTTGCAGGGCGATCATTGCGTCTCCCCGCATCCTGATCCTCGACGAACCGACAACTTATGTAGACAGTAATTTCGAAAAGGAATTTTACACCATCCTGGAAGAACTCAATAAATCGCTGAGCATAGTCATGGTATCTCACGATCTGGGAACTATCTGTTCCTATGTGAAGACTATCGCTTGTGTCAACCGGGAATTGCATTATCATAATTCTAACCTGATCAGTGCAGCACAGTTGCAATCGTACCACTGTCCCATCGAGTTGATCACTCACGGAAAAATTCCGCACCGGGTGCTGAAGGAACACGAAAAAGGTAAACAGTAGCAGGCGGTGAAGCTACTAAAAGCTATAGGCAAAGAGACGAAAAGGGAAAAGACGAAAAAGGAGACTTGAGGAAAAAAGGAAGAAGAAATAATGAATAAAAAGAATCGAAGATGCTGGAACTTTTAAAATATGATTTTTTTCAGAATGCGTTGATCAGTACGTTGTTGATCGGTATCAGCTGTGGATTGGTAGGTACCTACATCGTTGCCAAACGAATGGTATTCATCAGCGGCGGAATCACCCACGCTTCTTTCGGCGGCTTAGGACTTTCATATTACCTCGGGTTATCTCCTATGTTAGGTGCCACAGCCTTCTCGATTTTATCTGCCCTGGGAATTCTGTTCCTTTCCGACAGTAAAAAGCTCAAGGAAGATTCCCTGATCGGCATCTTTTGGTCGGCAGGTATGGCAATCGGTATCCTGTTTATTTACCTCACTCCAGGGTATGCCCCCAATCTGATGTCGTATCTCTTCGGGAATATCCTGACCGTTACCCGGGAACAGATTATCCTTTCCGTGGTTCTATGTCTGGGTATCATCCTTTTTTTCGCCCGTTTCTACCGTCCGTTATTCTACATCGCTTTCGATAAAGAATACAGCCGTACTCACCATGTGCATGTCAACCGGATAGACATCGCCATCACACTGATCATCGCCCTTTGTATCGTGCTGTCCCTGAAATTAGCCGGAATCATCCTGGTCATTTCCTATCTGACTATTCCTCAGGCTATCGCCGGCATCTTTTACAAAAACTTCAAACAGCAACTATTGGCTTCCGCCCTGGTCAGTACCGCCGGTTCGATTACCGGACTATTCCTTTCTGCCTTTCTGAATATTCCCACCGGTGCCACCATCGTAATCTGTTTCCTTCTCTTTTTCCTGATCAGCTGGCTGATAAACAAAATCAGATAACAAAAAAATAACCATCCGTTCAATTGTAAAATTAAATTAGTTTATAAGTCCCTGGATCCTGCGGGTGCTTTTTTTATGAACTTTTAAGCAACGAAGGAGCAACTTTAAGAACTTTACGAACTAATTATACCTAGGTTTATTTTTTTTCTATCTATTCCGATTTCGGGTTTTATACCGTCAGACCGGTTCGCCTGGACCGGTCCGTTAAGGTTTTCCTTCACTGACCGGCGGAACTCCTCGCAAGCTCGTCAAACACCACCGGTCGGGCGTTCGGAAAACCTAACCGGACACTCGTTCCCGCTCCAATGGTCTTCCGGCATAAAACCCTGCATCTCACGGCAGAGCTAACCGGCAAAGAAAATACAACCAGAAATTTGCAGCAGCAGGAAGACGGACCGTCCGGATTATTTCCAGTGAGAATAATCTTTCTTAAATCAAGACTGGTCTGCAATTCAGTGATAACGTTAGTCGGAGGTGATCGGGATTGGAGACCATTGGAGCTCTGGCGAGTGTCGTCTTGCTTTTTCTGAACGCCCGACCGGTGGTGTCTGACGAGCTTGCGAGGAGTTCCGCCGGTCAGTGAAAGAAAAAGGTAGACGACCGACAGAAGCGACCGGGTCTCCAATTCCGATCACCGAAGACGAATTAGTACAGAATAATTCTACTTTTTTAAATTATTCGCCTTTTTTCTCCAGTTTCCTTGAAAAAATTTCTACCAAATCGGATAAAGCGCTGTTTTATCCCTGATCTTTTATTAGTTTTGTGGCAGCAAAGAAAATTTAAAACGTTTGAAATATGAATTACGATTTAATCGTCATCGGGAGTGGCCCCGGTGGGTATGTGGCTGCCATTCGTGGTGCTCAATTGGGTTTTAATGTCGCTGTAGTGGAACGTGCCGAACAAGGAGGAATCTGCCTGAACTGGGGATGTATCCCAACCAAATCTTTATTAAAATCGGCTCAGGTACTCGAATATGCACAACATGCAGAGGCCTACGGAATCCAGATCGAACATGCAGAGCCCGATTTTCAGGCAATCATCGCCCGTAGCCGGGGAGTTGCCGACAAAATGAGCAAAGGCATCCAGTATCTTTTCAAAAAAAATAACATTACCGTAATTCCCGGACATGGGAAACTGACGGCAGATAAAAAAGTAGCGGTTACTTCAGCCGCCGGGGAACAAACGATATACGAAGCGAAACATATTATCCTGGCTACCGGTGCACGTTCACGGGTATTGCCGGCCATTCCTCAGGATGGGAAAAGGATTATCGGTTACCGTGAAGCGCTGACCCTCGATCATCGACCGGCTTCACTGCTGGTAGTCGGCTCCGGAGCTATCGGTTCGGAACTGGCCTGGTTCTATAATGCGATGGGGACTAAAGTGACCCTGGTGGAATTTATGCCTACGATCCTGCCTGTCGAAGACGAAGAAGTATCTAAACAGGTGGGACGCTCGTTCAAGAAAGCCGGTATCGAAGTATTGGTAAAATCTACCGTCGAGAGTATCGATACCAGTGGTGAATTATTGAAAATCAATATCCGGAATAAGAAAGATCAAATCGAGACCTACGAAGCTGAAATGGTATTGTCGGCTGTCGGTATCGCTCCCAATGTTGAAAACATCGGGTTGGAAGAACTGGGTATCGAAATGGAAAGAGGTAAAATTAAAGTAGACGGCTACTACCGTACCAATGTCGAAGGCGTGTATGCCATCGGAGATATCGTACACGGTCCGGCTCTGGCCCATGTTGCTTCGGCAGAGGCCATTTGTTGTGTAGAAAAATTAGCCGGCCTGACTCCCGAACCGATCGATTACGGCAACATTCCGGGTTGTACCTATACTTCGCCCGAAGTAGCCTCCGTCGGCCTGAGTGAAGCGAAAGCCGCCGAAACCGGTTACGAACTGAAAATCGGTAAATTTCCTTTTACCGCTTCAGGGAAAGCTAGTGCAGCCGGAGCTAACGATGGATTTATAAAGCTGATCTTCAATGCCAAGGACCATACACTGCTCGGTGCACATCTGGTCGGTGCCAACGTCACTGAAATGATTGCCGAACTGGTTTTAGCCCGGAAGAAAGGGGTTACCGCACACGATATCATCAAAACCGTTCACCCGCACCCGACGATGAGTGAAGCCGTAATGGAGGCTGCAGCAGCTGCCTATGACGAAGTAATCCATCTGTAATTTTTTAATTCAAATACCGATACAATGAAGAAAACCTTAATCACAACGACCCTCTTTCTGGCCTGCTCCGGAGTTTTCGCACAAGCGCTCTCCGAAAAAGACCTGCAGGAAATCCAGAGTAGTTTCAAAAAGGATGCTTCTACGAAAGCCATTCAGAACATACTGACTGCCGACAAAGACATCAAAGGCAATGCCCTGAACCGTGATCTGCAAGGTAAAATCGACCATTATTTCAAATACCGGGCAGATGTGAAAGGCATTACCAATCAGCTCAGTTCCGGACGGTGCTGGATGTTTACCTCAATGAACGTATTACGCCCGTCGATCATGAAAAAATACAACCTCAGCCAATTCGATTTTTCACACAACTACCTGTATTTCTGGGATATCTTCGAAAAGTCGAATCTTTTCCTCGAAAACATCATCGCAACCGCCAAGCAACCGATGGACGACCGGACAGTAGTGGAATACTTCAAAGCTCCTGTAGGAGACGGCGGAGTATGGAACCTTTATTACAATGCTGCCGAGAAATACGGAGTAGTGCCTCAGGAAGTGATGCCCGAAACCGCTCATTCCAACAATACTTCCCAGATGGTGAGCATCATCAATGAAAAACTGCGCCAAGGTGGTTATGAACTGCGCGAAATGACTGCTGCCGGCAAAAAAGGGAAGGAACTTACAAACGCTAAAATGGCTACGCTGAAAGAAGTATACCGGATTCTGGCCCTCTGCCTGGGTGAGCCTCCTCATCAGTTTACGTGGAGATATAAGGATAAAGACGGGAATATCAAAGAGCTGGCCAATTACACGCCGAAACAGTTCTACAAAGAAATCACCCCGGCCGACTACAGTCCTTCCAACTATATCATGATCATGAACGATCCGACCCGGGAATATTACAAAACATACGAAATTCAGAATTACCGGAATACCATCGAGGGAATCAACTGGATTTATCTCAATCTGCCCAACGAAGATATCAAAGAGGCCGCCCTGGCTTCCATTAAAAACAACGAGCCGATGTATGCCTCCTGCGATGTAGGGAAACAGTTCAACCGGGAAGAAGGTATCCTCGATCCCGAAATGTACGATTATGAATCCCTGTTAGGCGTGAAACTGGATATGGATAAAAAAGCCCGTATCCTCACCCGTCAGAGCGGTTCTTCCCACGCCATGACTCTGGTGGCCTGCGACACCGACGAAAACGACAAACCCGTAAAATGGGAGTTCGAAAACAGCTGGGGAGCAGCTTCCGGCCACAACGGCTATCTGACATTCACCGACAAATGGTTCGATGAATACATGTTCCGTATCGTGATCCGCAAAAACTACCTCAACGCCAAAGCCATCGAAGCCCTGAAAGGCAAACCGGTACAGTTGCCTGTTTACGACTATATGTATTAAACGAAAACAATAAATGATGAACGAAAAAGCCTTTTCGTTCATCATTTATTGTATCAATTCCGGCTGTTGTTCATTTGTACGTACACCGTTCCTCCTGCCATATAGTGATCTCTCAGAAACTTCATATATTTATTTAACAAATGAACGGCATAAGGCTGGAGTTTGAAAAGAGCTTCCGCTTTACACCCGGTATCCAGATAGAATATACTGGCATCGGGCAGTCCATTCGGTTTCCGGCCGGAATAAATACAATCATATCCGTATTCTTTTACCCAATCGGCCACTTCACCGGTAGCTTCACCGTACAACCACACTCCTACTTTACACCCCTTCAAAGTCTGCAAGCGGCTCAGGGTATACTTAAAGGCAGCTCCTTCCAAACTATCCAGGGGTGTAGTCGGCAGACAAATCACGACACCTTCTTTCAATGAATCGGCCTGAACCTGTCCCGGATCGATGGTCACCACCTGTAAACCGGTAAAATAAAGATCCGTCACCTGCTGATAAAACTGCCCGAGCCGTTCGGTCTCCTGCCGGAACCATTCGACCTCTTTTTCCAATCCCTGTTTTTTTATCGACAGGTAATTCATCCATATTCCTGCTCCGATCAAAAAAACGATACACACCACATAGGGATAATCGATTTTCCATTTCATAAAAATCCATATTATTTAAAATAATATTTAAGTATGAAAAGCTTACTTCCCACTTCAGTATCCCATCCCTCTTCATCTTCCCGGTCACGTAGCAATTCGTTATAATAACGAATAAAATCCGGATGTTCTTCACAATAACGCTCCCATTCTTCTGCTGTCGATCTTCCTTTCACGATCCCCATCACCTTTATCCAATCAATAGCGATCATCCATAAGTAATCCTGCTTAAAACACAAACCATAATTCCAATTAAACCATCTTATCCCCCCTTCTGTACCTGTTCCCAATAAATCGTTGTTCACCCACCTATAATTTTTCGTTATCTCCGTTTCTTTATCATAAATGAAAATATAAAACTTCCCTTTAAAATAATAAGAACCGATTACATATTTGTCCGTTTCATTACAATGTTCGAAATCGATCCGGCGATAAGGCACCTCTTTCCCCTGAACTTGCATAAATTCTTCCCTTGTTTGCAAACGATCGTATTTGCCTTTATCCAGACGGTAGCGTACCTCGGCCCGATCAGTAGACAACTGATAAATGATCCGATCTTTATCATAATAAAAACACAGCGTATCCTTGTATTCATACAGGGCATTACAAAGTATCAAATCCGCATATTCTTTTCTCGGGAAAAAAGAATGAATAATCCGCTGGTTTTTTAAGGAATAGATATCGAATATATGCGTCGTATCTGCTCCACGTTTATGCCATCTTATCATCTTACGGCTACCACTTCTGGCATCACTTGTACTCAACACGATCAAAGAATCTCTCCAAACATATATCGGAGTGCCCGCACTCCGGAGTCTAACACTAGCCGGTAGCCAAAGCTCCTCATGGAGAACTTCACCATTCAGGGAATAACGAAGATATTTCGTATTGTCCAAGACATGCAGAACACTATCGTCGGTGAGCTGCAAACCGTTGTGCACTCCCAAATGTTCACCAGGTCCCCGACCGACCGCCCCCAAGGTCTGCTGAAAATCACCTTCTTTATCGAACACATATATTCTACGTTTACGCCTAATGAGATCGGCATTATCCGCAGCGACCATGATATACTTATCGGGAAATTCCTGAAAACCCTGTATATTATAAAATATAGAATCCCTTAAAACAAAACCATCAATATGACTGAAGTAATCCGATACTTTTAATGTATCAACATGGTCGGGATCCAAACGAATGACCGGAACCTCCGAAACTTCCTTCCCTTTTTTATCCCCGCACCCTACAAGAGAAAGCAATATGAAAAAACAAATTCCAATAAATATTTTCATCATTAACCACTTTAATCAAAACGACCAAAAATAAACTTTGGCGGGTCCAAAGCCCCTACGTTATCCAACCTCAAGCATACAAAACCCGCCAAAGAGATCACAATTTTTTACTCATTAAATTCTTAAATTCCCCACATTCAACATCTTTTGGAGTCTACCATCTTCACTACTCTGTTTGTCGGATACACATCCCATGTTCATAGTCAATCATATACCCCGGAGAACAGGTACAGATTCCATGAACAGACAAAATACCATCGGAAGATCCCATATCATTTTCGTACCAATAAGCATGAGGAATCGATTCACATTCATCTCTATACTCCGTATACAACTCAATCGGAACCCATCCCCACACCCCAAGTTGAACTGTAATGGCCATTGCTGTAGATCCTAAAACGATTCCCAGCATAACGATCATTTTTTTTACATTCTTGTTCATCACTTTTCGATTTTTATTTAACAAACCATATCCACTTTCCCGGATATTAGGGTTTTATTTTTTCAATCGGCCATGAAGCGTTATTTCGTAAGGCGAACCGGGGTCATTGGTATAAACCTGAATTTTCTTCCTGGAAACTCCTTCCCCTTTGTTGTGATACACCACTTTAATCCGGCTTTTCCCGTGGACTGCTAGAGGAGAGGAATCCCAGAAGGTATTCAGGCAATTACAGCTTTGTTTGACAGATACGATAATCAGGGGCTTAGCAGATTTATTTTCGTAAGGTATCTCAAAAGTAATTTCCCGATCCTTTTCTCCCCATTCGAAATTGTAATCCTCAGGAAATATTCTATCCTCATCTTTACCGACTAATTTTAACGCCGGATTCAATTCCATGATCTCCGGAGCATAAAGGATTTTATCTTCATCCGAAAGCGTATTCAGCAACCCTACCCGACAGGAATCCGCCCGCTGCACATCTCCCATCGCCCTATAATACTTCCATTCCAAATAGCGATTCATAAAATAGGGTTCGATTTCCAGGGAATGTTGCAAATGCAGGGTCACCTGTTCCCGGTCGATCGGCTGTTGTTGCAATCCGAATTGTACGGCAAGGACATCCGAAAACAGTCGATACAATTCCCGGGGTGAAGTGGTATACAAATGATTACTCAAAATAGACGATCCGACATGCCCCTTCCCTGTCCCGGTAATTACCTGTTTCAATTTTGTAGCCGAAATAAAACCGGTATGGGCATATTGTATGCGTCGATCCGGCGATACGACCACCACTAACGGGACAGCCATCGTATTCAGTAAACGGGGAAATAAGTTCGCTGTATCCGAAAGTGCCGTATGACATAACAGCACATGTTCCCTCTGCCATTCGGCCCATTCCCGGCAGCCCGTCCACTCCCGCAATAATCCGTGACAGACAGGACAGTCGGCAGCAGTCACCAGGACAACCACATTTTTACCTTCCTGTTCCGCCTGTTTACACAAACTGGCATAATCCGTCGCATCGACTGACAAACTACCGGCAGAACATCCCAGCAAAAAAATTACGATTCCTATTAAGAAAGCTTTACTCATACTGCTCTATTTTAACATATACCGAAGAGGTCCCTCTTTCCTTCTCCCCGTAAACGCGATACTCATTCGTTTTACCGACTTTTTTTCAATGACCGATAAACGGAACTGAGTACTTCATTTAAAATAATATTTCAGAATCACCACCTTCTCATCATCGTCTTCACCCTGATAATCTTCACTATCCTTGTTTCTTTTATCTTTTACCAAAATATCATAAATCCGGATAAAATCAGGATGTTCTTCACAATAAGTTTTCCACTCTTCGGCACTCAACTGCGATTTGACCTGATCGATCATTTCGATCCAATCATAGCTATATACTCCCCACAGATAACCTTGTTTAAAGACAAGTCCTCGCTTCCATGTAAAATACTTTGCTCCGTTCTTCTGTCCGGTCTTCAACAAATCATTATCGATCCGACGGAAATTCCCCGTAATACCTGTTCGTTTATCGTAAATAAAAATATACTCCTTTGCTTTAAAATCATATTTTCCAATAACGTATCCATCCGTTTCGTTACACATCGAGAGACTAAGATATTCATGAAGCACACCACTTTTTTGTTCTTCATAAAAATCGATCATAGTTTGTAACCGGTTATATTTACCCATATCGAATCGGTAACGTACTTTCTTTTCGCCCGGAAGTAATTGATAAATAGTCCGGTCTAACCCATAGTAATAACAAAACGTATCCTGGTAGACGTATTCGAGATTAGTTACATAAAATTCAGCTGCTTCTTTCTTCGGAAAGTAAGAATGAATCAACTCATTCCTTTTCAAGGCGTATATCTCGCAAAAACAAGAGCTATCCTGCTTAGCGGCCCGCAACATAGCCGGATTATCGGTAACAACCGAATACCCCTCGAATACAACCAGCGAGTCCTTCCATAAATACCTCGGACTTGTATGAATAGGAGTTTTATTTTCTGCTGAAAATAATGCGCTCTCCTGCATTACTTTTCCATCCAATGAATAACTCAGATATTTATTTATATCGATTATTTTCAACAGACTATCTTCCCCCATTTGTAATCCGTTACGGATTTCCCGATATTCACCGGTACCACGACCCACTGTTCCGATACAATTCCGGAAATACCCCTCTTTATCAAATACATAATATCTATCCTTCCCTTGCATTAACCCAGGATGATCCGAAGCCAAAACGATATATTTATCCGCACCTTCGATAAAATCTTCCACACCGAAAAAAAAGGTATCCCGCAACAAAACAGCCTCGACCCGATTGAAATAATCCGAAACTTTTAAAATACTCTTCTCATTTGGTTGTAAATGAATTACTGTAACATGCCCTGTTTCTACCTGTTTACACGAAAAAAATAAAAAGAATAATAATAAAATATAAACACCTACCTTCATGATATTTTTAAGTTATAATTTAATTGTATAACGTAGAGAATGTTCTTAAAACTATTCTCCCATCACGACACATGCTTTTTGTGCTTCATTATAGGTATAACCCACCCGACAAACACAGGCTCCATAATAACTTAACACTCCATCGACAACATATTCTTTCCCGTCCGTTTTAACATAAGCATTAGGAATTGCCGAACAATTCTCCTGAAAACTATGCATTTCACTTTCGGCAATATACCCCCACCCCATAATAATAGCACCCGCACTTAAAGTAAAACCTAGTACTATACCAAGCATTACAACTAATTTTTTAAAATTTGTTTTCATAGATCTGAATTTTAAATTAGAACCGATGTCCACTCCCCGGATATTTAAGGTTGAAGGAATAAAACCTGGCTTGCACAATTTAAGAAAATTAATTTTATTTTCAAAATATTTATCATTTTAAATTATAGAAACAAAAAAAATCCCTTGTTATAAAATTATAACAAGGGATAAAATCAGGAAAATACAAATACAATCAAGCTATTTCCTTTCAAAGTTTGTATACCAACACCGTAGCATAGGCCGACACCCCTTCTTCGCGGCCTTCGAAGCCCAGTTGTTCGGTAGTTGTCGCTTTGATCGAAAGATCGTCGACATCCAGTTCCAGGATTTCAGCCAGGCAATGCCGCATATCATCGATAAACGGTCGGATTTTGGGACGTTGCAGACAAACGACACTATCGATATTACTGATCGCATATCCCCGGTGATCGATCAAGGCTTTCGTTTTTTGCAACAGGAGCTTACTATCGATCCCTTTATAAGCCGGACAGGTATCCGGGAAATGCTGTCCGATATCTCCCAAGCCGGTAGCTCCCAACAGAGCATCGCAAATAGCATGTATCAACACATCGCCGTCCGAATGGGCAACGCATCCTTTCTCATGTCCGATCTTTATACCTCCCAGCCAAAACTCTCTACCAGCCTCCAGCCGATGAACATCGATTCCAATTCCAGTTTTAATTTTCATAGGTCATTCTTTATCCTCCATATGGAGTTATCCTTGCAAAATTATCAATAAATTACAAAGGTAGTGAAGAGTGAGCAAGGTATTTTACAGCTTTTGAAGAAAAAATACAATCATTTCATTTTCATCTAAAACTTTATTTATCTATATTTGTGGATTAATTACGACGTGTGTTTTATAATCAACCATAACTATTTGCTAAAGACATTCCACAGATGAGAAATAATGGATTTTTTGTTTTTGCAACGTGTTGTCTGCTTGTGTTTTCTGCCACATCCTGTCAGAAAATAAAAGGCATTTTCGGAAAGAAAAAATCTTCTACCACAGGCTGGACATACAACGACAGTAAAAACGGGGGGATCGAGTACAATAATGTAAAAGCACAAAAAACAGGCCCCGGACTTGTATTCATTCCGGGAGGAACTTTCGTTATGGGACGTACCCAGGAAGATGTCATGGGCGACTGGAACAATACGCCCAAAAGAGTAAGTATCGCTTCTTTTTATATGGACGAAACCGAAGTCCGTAACATCGACTGGCTGGAATATCTGACCTGGTTACGACGGGTATATACCACCTATCCCGAAGTATACCAAAAGGCATTACCCGATACCCTGGTGTGGCGTGACCAGTTGGGTTACAACGAACCGATGGTGAAAAATTACCTCCGTTTTCCAGCTTATGCAGAGTATCCGGTAGTCGGGGTTAGCTGGGAACAAGCAACGGACTACTGTGTATGGCGTACCGACAGGGTAAACGAACAAATCCTGATCGACAAAAAAATCCTGACCCATGATCCCGATAATCAAAAAGATGAAAATAACTTCAATACGGAAGCTTATACGACAGGACAATATACCGGTACGGTAAGAAAGAACTACAAAGGCCTGAGTAAAGAAAGACGTCCGGTAAGGTGGGAAGACGGATTATTGCTCCCGGAGTATCGCCTGCCGACAGAAGCAGAATGGGAATATGCCGCTTACGGTTTGATCGGTAATACCCAAGACGAAAGAATATCCAACTCCCGAATCTATCCCTGGGACGGTTCGTGGGTGAGATATGCCGAAAAAAAACACCGGGGACGGATGATGGCTAATTTTACCAGAGGGAAAGGCGATTATATGGGCGTTGCGGGCTCGGCCAACGACGGCTGGGACTACACCTCACCGGTCAGATCATTCTGGCCGAACGATTTCGGTTTATACGACATGGCAGGTAACGTCAACGAATGGGTAGCCGATGTATACCGGACTTTATCTTTCCAGGATATGGCGGAATTCAATCCCTACCGGGGTAATGTATTTCAATCGCCGGTACTGAACGAGGATGGCACAGCAGCCCCCAAAGACAGTCTGGGACGGATGCGTTACCGGAATCAGACAGATGCCGAACTGGCAAACCGCGAAAACTACCGTACAGCCGACAACCGTAATTTCAACGACGGAGATTTGAAATCACGGATTTCCGGAGATATCGACTGGCGTAACACAGAAAACGACCGGGGTACTCACGATATGTATTACAACGACGGAAAAGGGGAAATCACCACCCTGATCGATGATGAAGCCCGGGTATATAAAGGAGGATCCTGGAAAGACCGGGCCTATTGGCTGAATCCGGGTAGCCGGCGCTATATGAATCAGAAGCGATCCAGTAACGACATCGGTTTCCGCTGTGCCATGAGTCATGTCGGGAATGCTACCGGCGGCAAGAAAAATAAAGTATCGCAGAAATAGTTCTTAAATTATTAACCCAACAAAAGGTTGTCGTAGCATTCATTCCAGCGGCAACCTTTCTTTTTTCATCAGCTTATGACAACGATCGAAAAATTATATCCCGCTATCCGGGGTCACCGGATAACCACCGACTCCCGGCAAATTATCCGGGGAGATATTTTTATCGCCTTGAAAGGTGAAAACTTCGACGGGAACCGATATGCCGCAGCAGCCCTTGAACAGGGAGCCGCCTTAGCCATTATCGATAATGCCGATTACCTATCGCCGGGTTGCGAATTAGTTGCAGATAGTCTTCTTTTCCTGCAACAACTGGCTCATTATCACAGACAACAATTGCACATTCCGATTCTGGGTATTACGGGTACCAACGGTAAGACCACAACTAAAGAGCTCTGCCATGCCGTATTATCGAAAAAATTCAAGACTTTCGCCACTCAGGGGAATTTCAACAACCACATCGGCGTCCCCCTCACCTTGCTCAGTATGGATGAAACCATCGAATTCGGTATCGTAGAAATGGGAGCCAACCATCCGGGTGAAATCAAAACGCTCTGTGAAATTGCCGATCCCGATTTCGGGATTATCACCAATATCGGCCATGCCCACCTGGAAGGTTTCGGTAGCTACGAAAATATTATCGCAACCAAAAAAGCCCTCTACGACTATCTTTTACCGAAAAACGGACCAGTATTTGTCAATACCGGTGATCCGCTGCTGATACAACTCAGCCGTGACCACAAACGCTACACTTATGGACAAGAAGGAGATTTACTCAAAGGTGAAATCAAACAAACCGTCCCCTATCTGGTCTATTCGCTGAAAACCCGGAAAGGGGATTTATATGTCAAAACCCACCTGGTAGGAGGTTATAACTTTGACAACGCTATGGCTGCTTCGGCCATAGGTATGCATTTCGGCATCGATCCCCTGGATATCCAAACCGCTATCGAAAATTACAGGCCTTCCAACCTGCGTTCCCAGCTGATCCGTTCCGGCCGTAACACTATCATCCTGGACGCTTACAACGCCAATCCGAGCAGCATGCGTGCATCCGTAGGCAATTTTTGCGAGATGCCCGGAGAGCATAAAGTGGTCATTTTAGGAGAAATGCTCGAACTTGGCACAGAAAATGCTGCAGCTCATGAAGAGATCGTCCGCTTAACGCAGCAAGGAAATTTCGACCGGATATTTCTCATCGGGAATAATTTTGAACATTGCGCTGATAAATGTAACTTTATCACCTGGTTTAAAGATACAGAATCGTTCATGGAATACCTGAAATCGCACCCATTAAACGACTCTTTTATTTTCATAAAAGGTTCACGGGGTAATAAGCTGGAAAGGATCGTTGAATATCTGTAAATCTGATAAATAGAATATAAAATCATATATTGTGAACGATAGATTAGTTATCATTCCGACTTATAATGAAAAAGAAAATATCGAAAACATTATCCGTTGCGTATTTTCTTTAAAACCCGCTTTCGATATTCTGATTATCGAAGATAATTCGCCGGATGGAACAGCGGGAATCGTAAAAACACTGCAAAAAGAGTTCACAAATCTCCATATCATCGAACGTAAAGGTAAGTTAGGACTGGGAACCGCCTATATCACAGGTTTTAAATGGGCTTTGGAACATCGGTACGATTACATCTTTGAAATGGATGCAGACTTTTCACATAATCCCCGGGATCTGGTGAGGCTCTACGAGGCTTGTGTGCAAGGGGCCGACCTGTCGATCGGTTCGCGTTATGTGACGGGAGTCAATGTGGTCAATTGGCCGATGAGCCGGGTGTTATTGTCCTTTTTTGCTTCAAAATATGTAAAAATCATTACCGGAATGAAAGTACATGATGCCACAGCCGGTTTTGTCTGTTATACCCGGAAAGTATTGGAAACAATCAATCTGGACAAGATCCGTTTTAAAGGTTATGCTTTCCAGATCGAGATGAAATTCACTGCTTCGACACTGAAATTCCGGTTGCAGGAAGTACCTATTATTTTTACAGACCGTACATTAGGTACTTCAAAAATGAGTAAAGGCATTATCAAAGAAGCCGTCTTCGGGGTCATCACCATGAAAATGCGGGCTCTGTTCGGAAAAATAAAACCACGGAAAGATTAGAAATGAAAAAGGTAATTCAAGGAGGTACTATCATCAACGAAGGCCGGCAATTTCAGGCCGATCTGGTCATCGAAGGGGGAAAGATTACCCAAATCCTGGCTCAGGCTCCGGAAACACTGCTTCAGGAAGCTCAGGTAATCGATGCCAGCCATTGTTTCGTTATTCCGGGGGTAATCGACGATCAGGTGCATTTTCGGGAACCCGGACTGACCCATAAAGGAAACATCGGGGAAGGAAGCCGTGCCGCTGCCGCCGGAGGTGTTACTTCTTTTATGGATATGCCCAATGTCGTGCCGCCAACCACTACCTTGCAATTGCTGGAAGAGAAACAGGAGATTGCCGGCAGGACTTCATTAGTCAACTATTCTTTTTATCTGGGAGCTACAACGGATAATATCGGTGAAATAAAACGTGTCAATCCCCGTACCACTTGCGGTATAAAAGCTTTTATGGGTTCCTCGACGGGAAATATGTTGATAGATAGTATTCCGGCTTTGGAACGTTTGTTTGCAGAGTCGCCTTTGCTGATTGCCACCCATTGTGAGGATACGCCCACCATCAACCATAATTTAGCTCTTTACAAAGCAAAATACGGAGACGATATTCCACCACAATATCATCCGCTTATCCGTAGCCGTGAGGCTTGTCTGAAAAGCTCCGCCTTGGCCGCTTCATTGGCCCGGAAATACAATAGCCGCTTGCACATTCTGCATTTAAGCACTGCCGACGAGTTGACTCTGCTCGATAGCGGAAAACGGTTGGAGAAAAAAATCACCGGCGAAGCCTGTGTACATCATCTTTGGTTCAACGACGAGGCTTATCTGACCAAAGGGAATTTCGTGAAATGGAATCCGGCAATCAAAACCGAAGCCGATCGCCAGGCCCTTTTGGAAGCAGTGAATCAGGGCGTCATCGATGTGATCGCAACAGACCATGCCCCCCATACCCTGTCCGAAAAAAACGGTCCATACACCAAAGCCGCCAGCGGTGGCCCTATGGTCCAACACTCTTTGACGGTAATGTTGGAATTAGCCGAACGCGGTATGATCTCTATGGAAAAAATAGTCGAAGGCATGTGCCATGCCCCCGCCGAATTGTTCCGAATCGAAAACCGGGGATTTATCCGCGAAGGCTATCAGGCCGATCTTTGTATTTTCCGGAAAGCCCCCTGGACGGTAACAAAAGAAAATATTCTCTATCAATGTGGCTGGTCGCCCCTGGAAAACCAAACGTTCACCTATAAAGTACAAACGACGCTGGTAAACGGACATGTCGTATACGATAAAGGAGATTTTTATACCGACCGTACAGGCGAACGACTCACTTTTAAACGGTAAGTACCCGTATCGGATGTGAACAATTAAACCAAATACGTCAGAAAACAGGCAGCCAATAGTAATACAAACACCAGATTGCTGAATAAAGCGGTCCGGCAGCAAATAAAATACTGGGCATATAAAAAAGAAAGAGGGACGGCAAACATATACATAAAATCATAATAATTGCCGGGAATAATCACAAACGTCAAGGACAGGAATATCATCATAGATACCAGCGAAAGAATTCCACGCCGCTGATTGACGATCATCAGGGAATAACGGGCCGACAGGTTTGTCAAAGCAATGATCAGCACCAATACGATCATCCCCAGCCGCACCAGATCGATTACAGGCAGACGATGTATATGTTCACCGACCATCAGGTTATCCGTAAAAATAGCCGGCAACAATTCCAAACGATCCGTCCAGAAATAATAAAAAGCAATAAACAGAACCGGCGTCAGAATTCCCAACCACAAAGCCACAATATCCTTCAAGGTAGAACGGCCCGAAAAGAACAAGACCCCGAAAGCCCAAGCGATCAACAGGATAAACTTCGGATAAATAGCAACGGACAGGGCGATTAGAAAACCGAAATCATACAGTGCACCATTACTTTTCGTATCATTGATCGCCATCTGCAATTTCCATACAGCGACCGTCACGATAAAAACAGCGATCAGGAGGTAGTCAAAACCGACATTGACCATAATGCCCGACGTCAGCAGGATATAAATAAGTGAAGGCAAGGTCGTCGTTTGTCCCAGCAATTTAAACCGTTCACTCAGAAAAAAGATCAGATAGGCCACCCCCAACACCATGACAAAGCCGATTGCCGATAACCAGGATTTATCCAGCTGATTGATATAAGCCATATTGATGACTCCCTTCACCTGCACCGATTGGAGAGACTCCAGAGAGAAATACCCACTAAGAAAAGCGATTGCCATTACAAGGAATGGCAATACAAAAAGCATATATAACCGTCTGGATTTTAAAAACTCATTCATACCGGTATTTCCCCGCGATCATTCAATTTATTTCTTCTCCCCCTTTAACCTCAAGCTTTTAGCTTATAGCCTCTAGCTTTTTACCTTTTACTTCTATCAAATCCTGCCCGATATCCCTACGGTAACTCATATCTTTGAAAGACAGTCTTGCCACGTTAGCATAAGATTGTTTCAGCGCCTGTTCCATCTGTGTTCCGAAAGAGCTCACAGCCATCACCCGTCCGCCATTAGTCAGGATCTGTCCATCAGCCTCTTTTGTTCCGGCATGGAATACAATACTCCCTTCGATATCATCGAGTCCGGTAATCACATTCCCCTTCTCATAACTTCCGGGATATCCTCCGGCCACCAACATCACCGTCGTGCAATAGCGTTCGTCCAGTTCGAATGCCGAATCGGCCAGTTTCCCCAAAGCCGTCGCTTCGAACAGTTCGAGGATATCGGTCTTCAGACGGGGCATGACCACCTCGGTCTCAGGATCTCCCATCCGGACATTATATTCGATGACAGCAGGGTCTCCTCCCTTATTCATCAATCCGAAAAAGATAAATCCCCGGTAGTCGATTCCATCTTTCTTCAAGCCCTCGACAGTCGGGCGCACAATTCTTTCCTCTACCTTCCGGTTAAACTCTTCATCGGCAAAAGGCACAGGCGAAACAGCTCCCATTCCTCCGGTATTCAATCCGGTATCCCCTTCTCCTACTCTCTTATAATCTTTGGCAGATCCCAATATTTTATAATCTTTACCATCGGTAATAGCAAACACTGAGATCTCTATTCCATGCAAAAACTCTTCGATCACCACCCGGCTACTCGCTTTGCCGAACTTCCCACCCAGCATCTCTTCCAGTTCCCGCTGAGCTTCCTCCAATTCCGGAAGGATCAACACTCCCTTACCGGCAGCCAACCCATCGGCTTTCAGTACATAAGGCGGACGAAGAGTAGCTAAAAACTGCTGTCCTTCCTTCACCCGATCGGGAGTCACCGTCATATATCCCGCAGTAGGAATACCATGCCGGATCATAAATTGTTTGGCAAAATCTTTACTGCCTTCCAGAATAGCACCGTCCTTACCGGGCCCCACAATCATCAATCCCCCGAAACGGGAATCGGCTTCCAGAAAATCACGTATTCCTTCCACCAGCGGATCCTCAGGACCTACCACGAGCAGATCGATCTGTTTATCCTGAATAAAATCACCGATAGCCCTGAAATCGGTCACTGCAAGACTGACATTTTCAGCCAACTGGGCTGTCCCTGCATTCCCCGGAGCCACATAAAGTTTTCCCAATTTCGGACTTTGAACTATTTTCCACGCCAGCGCATGTTCACGCCCTCCGCTTCCCAATAACAAGACTTTCATATGAGTATCTATTTTTTATTATGCAAAAATAATAAAGATTTCTCTCTTCACTACTGATTATCTATCGTATAATTAAAAAAGCGGTTAAACTTGTACATTTTACGAAACACTGCATCCACTTTCTGTAGTAAATCGTCGCTCTCGAACCAGGCTTCCGGCTTTACACTCATCACATCATAATGCTTATGTTTTAGTAAATCGGCCTCCGGGAAATCGGCAGGGAAAGGAGCCGGAACTTTCTTTAATTTATCATCGGTATCCAATTCAGGAAATTCGGCAATAAATTCAGGTTCCCGGATAATCGAAGTAAACTCTTCGATATTTTCATAGATATCCTGCCTGATCCGTTTCAACAAAGCCGGTTCCGGACAATAACACCCCCCACCCAACATACAACACCCCGGTTGGAGGTGGATATAATACCCACAACGTCCGCTGTTACGTCCCCGCCAACCACAGATATAAGCGGCAAAATGATCTTTATAAGGACGCTTATCCGGCGAAAAGCGAATATCCCGGTAAATCCGGTATACACAATCCTTCGCTTTCAGATTCTTCACCTCCTCATCCCAAACAGCAGTTTGCGCAATCAATCGGTCCACCAATTCATCGAACCCCTCTTTCAATTTCTGATAACGGGGTTTCTGACCGGCAAACCATTCCCGGTCATTATTTTCCTGTAACTCCCGCAAAAAAGTCAGTATATCTCTAATCAACCCTTTCATCTTTTTTCCTCCTCTCTCGCTTAAGCTTATAGCCTCCTAACCTTTAGCTTTTTATTTTTAATCTTCTATTTTTATTTCTCCCCCCTCACCCGATGCTTCATCTCGAAAGGTATTTCCATCGACAACTCCATAAACCCCATAAACTCTCCTTCCACATACCAAGGCGTCTGATAAATCAGTTTTTTTACCCCTTTCTTCTCGATAGTATAGACATTGGTCCGGGGATTTTGTAACATATCGGCCAACAGGGAATGAGCCGGCTCGGGATGGCAATCCAACACATTTTTACCGATCAGATCCTCCTGTCCGGGCTTTAAAAATGTCTTACGCGACTTATCGTTCATTTCCAAAATCTTCCCTTCTTTGTCACATATCGTGACTGCCAGGTTAACCTCTTTAAAATAATCCATCTTCTATCGTTTAAAAGTTAAACTATAATTTCCATTATTTACCGGAACGGATTTCCTATTCTCTCAGTAACAACACCGTCCCCTGCGTCGTTTCAGGAACTCCCGACTCATTATTATCTCCGGTCCAGACCTCGGCATCCCCGAAGATCGCTTCTGCCCGCCAGATATACATTCCCTGCGGCATTCGTTCGCCCTTGAGGTTACAGCCATCCCAGCCTTCCGAAGGCCGACCGTTTTCCAGGGCTCGGGTTTCCCAAATCTTATTTCCGTATTGATCGAAGATCTGTAGCCTATAACGGGCTAGTCCCATCCCGATCCCGTTAAAACGGTTGATCTTCGGATTCTGACTATGCGGAATAAAAGTATTCGGGAAATACAATCCTTTGATCAATACCCGATGTTCCATAATCGCCGTATCCCGGCATCCATATACATTCTCTACCACTAGTTCGGCCCGATACACCCCCTGCTCCCCGAATTCCACCGTCTGATCGCCGAAAGCATGGAAGGTCCCCTTATCAGGTAAATTCCAGATACAGTCCGAACATTCTTCCGAAAGATTGATAAAGGTCACTTTTTGAGGATTTCCTTTTTCCACCTTTTTGTCCAATAACGCCCTGGGTTTATTAGGAACAACTACTCCCCGCAGGTATTCCGATTTACACCCCTTATCCGTTTCGGCATATATCATCACCCGGAAGCGCTGAACCGTATCGGATTCATTTACATACCAATGCTCCCTCGCCGAAGTCAGTCCCGACCGATCCCCATAATCCCACATCAGATAAGCCTCTCCGGTAATCTCCGGCTGGTACAGATAAGGCGAACATTGGATAGTATCTACCGGCTCGATCGTCAGGATCGGTTTGTTATAAACGACCACTTCCTTCATGACCGAATCAGTACACTGATTTATCTCGGCAGAAACTCCGATAACCGTTACCGGAAAGGTACCGTATTCTTCGTACACATACCTCAGGCTATCCTTGTTTCCTGTCTGTCCATCTCCCAATTTCCAGGTTACCTGTTTCAGTTCCTGATCTGAATTTACGACAAAGGTAAATGTATCCGCCTCACAAAGATAATCTTCACTTTTGATTTCCAAGTGCGGTAAAGGATAAATTATTACAGGCGAAGAAATCGTATCCCACCCGCAGCCGTTGTCGATCTTCAATTTCACCAGGTAAGTACCTTGCTTATCGTATTTATGTCGTGGGCTCCAGACGGTATCCCGACTACCGTCCCCGAAATTCCAATAGGTATTCAGGATAGTAGACACGGTGTCCGTAGAATTATTCCGGAATAAGATTTCCTGATTTACACAGGCGTAAGGATTGTCCAAAGGCGTAAAATGAGCACTGATCTGCCGGGGTTTCACAAGCAGGGTATCGGTATACTCATCCACATCACAACGATTCTCAGCCCGTAAAGTAATAAAATAGCTGGTAGCGGTTTCATCTGTCGTAAATTCATGCTCCGGATTACGGATGTCCGTTTCTCCGACCACTTCTCCTGTTCGTGAATTGGTAAAAGTCCAGTTGAATACACAATTATTTCCGGTAGTCGTATTCTGCAATTCCAAAAATACCGGCGAACATTCCCATTCATGCATCAAAGCAAAAGAAACTTTCGGAGCCGAGAATACAGTAATCGTCGTATCGTAGCTCACGGTATCACAAACGTTGCTTACTGTCATCCGGGCAACAAAGGTCGTATCCCAGCTCCCGGCCGGATAAGGCTTCGGCACGATAGGCATCAAGGTGTCGGTCTTCGTCCCATCACCATAATCCCAATGAAAAGTCAGGTAATTATGATCGCTCTTATAGGTATCGGGATCGACCGTAAAGAGGACCTCGAAAGGAGCACACCCCTGTAAAGTATCGACATCGAAAAAAGGTGGAGGCGGCAAATTAATAATCTCGATACGGGTAGCTTCGGAAGTATCCCGGCATCCATAAACCGACTGAGCCATACAAATAACATCCCGATAACCGTACATGTCATAACTATGCAGGATCTCGTTGTCCGATATCCCATGAGGCGTATCGTCGCCGAATATCCATTCGAATGTATTCCCGTCAGGCTGAGCGGGTGTAAACAACACATCCGTATGGATACAACTCTGAGGAGCCACCGTAAAATCGGTCGACGGCAAAGGATGTACCCGCATCACCGCCGAATCCCGGTTCATACACCCACGGCTATCCGTATAATAATACAACAATTGAAAATCCCCCGGAACAGTCGGAGTAAACAAATGTCCCGCCAACACGTCTTGACCCGATTTCCAATCTCCTCTGTTGGGTTGCCATACCTGCCCCGCTGCCGAATCTCTTCCCACCAGAGTCACCGGTGGATTGCTCAGACACATCTTCAAAGAATCACCGGCCTCTACATAAGGTAAGGGCCATATCCGCATATTCATCGTATCCCGGGCGATACAAGCCCCGTTCCGGTAATGATACACCAATCCGATATCTTTTTGCGCATAGGGATCGAAACCCGGATAAAAATAACTATTTCCCCGCTCGGTATACAACACTTCAGCCGCTTCGGGAATTGCAGGATCTTTCAACGTCCACCAGCCCCCTTCCGGCTGTGCACGAAGAATCCGGGCCTCTGCCAGTTCACAGATCGTATCATCCGGCAATGGGATCACAGGAATAAATTTATCGACCTTCACCTGAAAAACAGCCTGTCCCGGTGTTTTACAACGATTTTTATATGCTGCGACTACGGTATAATCACAGGTTTTGAAATCGATATCCGGATAATAAGATTTTAAATCCGTTCCATTCACCAGTGTATATCCCTCGGAAGCATAACCTTGATTTGCAGTGATCGTCCAATGTACCTGTTGTATTTTGTCGTTCCGCTGATCGACTTCTACCCGCTCTCTCCCGATAAAATGAAAAGGTTCACACTGATCTGCAATATCCCCGATCCTGACCCGGGGAATGGCAAATGCCTTGATCCGGAATACCGAATCGTCGTCGTGATGACAACCGTTGGAAACCGCTAACCGTACATCGTAGTCTCCCGGCTCCGAGAACAAGAGTTTCGGAGATTCACTGTTCGTATCCCCCTCGGCAAAACTTACCCCCTGCTGAGGTGTAACCGTCCAGGTATAAGCCAGGGAATCCCCCTCCGAAAGATTATTCAGGGTAATCACAAACGGATCGGGATCATCCGTACAACCGACAGAATCTTTACCTACAGAAAAGCTAGCCTGCTGTTCGGTCCTGAGCACATTGACTTCGGTCAGAAACTCCTGTTTTCCCTCATCCGCACATTTCGAAAAAACCTCGAGCTTAAGCTCATAATGCCCATTATCATTGAATAATATCCCCGGTAAATCGGTATTTTCCCGATCTCCGCCTTTCCAGGACCATCCCACTTCCGGAGTAATGGTCCATTTCGAAGTAAGGGCTGAATTCCGGGTATCCACCCATTTCAGATAATCGGACATTTCCACGGGAATACCGTCTCCGGCACAGACCCGTTTCATATATGATGCCAATTCGATATCGGGGATACCATGCACCACCACCCTGAACTCTTTTGTCACAGGCGATTTACACGTACTATGAGTAGCTACTCTCACCCGGTATTCCCCATATTTTGTAAACCGGATCGAAGGAGCCTTCTGTCTGCTCCCCACAGCCGGATCGATAACCTGGCCGTCCTGCATATATTCATATCCCTGCTCTACGTCGCTAACCACCTCCCATTCCCAGCTGAGCGCACCGGCTTCTTCCTGCATTGTATTTTCAAAAACGACAATTTCCTGCTCACAAATATCGGCAACCGAAGGATTTCCCGCAACAGGTGTCTTTATGACAATATCCCCGTAAATATCCGGATCATAAATATGGTATACCGCCTCAGCCACCGGATCGGTAGCCGGACATCCCGCATGAGGCAAAGTTGCTTTCACCGTATAATATCCGGGACGTTTAAATTCCACCCGAGGAATCAGACTCGTCAACCCCTCCGCACCCAGTTCATAATCTCCCGGCTGGTCCGTACCGTCCTGCCGATAAATCTGCCAGGTTACCTGTGGGGTATTATTATACCATACAAACGTAGTATCACCCGAAAGGACAAAACCGGCAGGACAAGAAACCGTATCTTCCAATACTACTTCCGGATTTTTTTTCACCCGGATTCGTAAAGTCCGCGACACGGTATCACAAAATCCGAAAACCGTACCGGTTACTTCATAGGTTCCCCATTTCTTAAAAGTGATCGGAGCAACCTTTTCCGTATTCCCCTTTAGAAACTCACAATCCTCTGCCGTTCCCCCCTGAGGTTCCCCTGTCTCCGGGATAGTCACTTCCCAGTTATAAGCCAGCTCTAAACTTTCAGGATCCTTTTCCGATGCCGAATTGGTAAAGATAAGCATCCCACCTTCGCATACTTCATCCCGGTTGTCCTTCTCTTTGACAGTAACATCCAAACCTGAAATCCGGACCTTCAATTCTCCGGTCAATTCTTTCCGGGTCAAAATACCTCCATGCTCATCCTTTTCCGGACACCCCACCTCCGGCAAAGTGACCTTATAGGTATATTTTCCCGATTCCTGAAAATGAATCTTCGGCTCCGGCGAATCGGACGAAGTTCCGTCCACAAAGTCCACTCTATCCGGAGTAAACTCCCAATGTGCTTCGGGCACATGATTATACCATTCGTAAAAAATACACAACTCCGTATTCAATACATCCCGGGGACAGATTTCTGTCGGAAAATCGGCCAAGAAAATAGTCGGATCTTTCCTGACATGTACCCGGAAAGAAATGCGTTTCGAGTTACAAGGGACAGACAACGAGTCGGTCACTTCAAAGTCTCCATACCCATTGAACCTGATCCGAGGTTCGGCAGAAGTCGGAGAACCGGCCAGGTATTCAACATTCCAGGCCGGATCGTATAATTCCGTCGTGATTGGCTTAATCGTCCAAGAATGTTCTAATCCCTCTCCGTTGGAATGATTCTCAAAACTAACCGTTTCGCCGTCACAAATCGAGATGTTGTCTCCGACAGGGGCAGGTGTCGGAACAATATTGTCGGTAATCGCAGGATCATCGATTTTCAACTCTTTATGGATCGTCAACTTGGAGGGATCACCACAAAGCACACCGCCTACCGAAGCTCCTTTCAAAGTCAAGGAAACCTCATAGGTTGCACCAGCCTGCAAATAAACCTGCGGATATTCTTTATCCGCCTCATAACCGGGTAAAAAATCTACCGTACCGGTCATTCCTGCCTTAGGTTCGATTTTCCAGACTGCTTCTTTCGGGTTTCCATTCCAATAGAGACGGAAATAATTCTCCAAATTCACCAAAGCTTTCCCCGTAGTAAGATCAGGACATAAAGACACCGGCCAGGTAACCTCCACAATCTCGGGATCCTTCCGTACGATAATAGTCGTATCTTTTACATTTTGAGGACATTCGTTTGTCAAAGTCAGTGCAACCACGTATTCCCCGTAGCCGTTGAACTGAATGACCGGATTCTCTGACTTCTCGCTAGTGCCGTTTATAAAAACAAAATCATTTGTCTGCCTACCGGTAACATTCCAATAATACTGTGGATTTTCCCCTTTAGAATGGTCGGTAAATACAACACTTTCGCCCGAACAGACGGTATCCCTATCGACTGTAAAACCGACTTCCGGCGATTGTATCACACTGATCACTTTTACGATTGTATCGTTGGAACATTCCAGCCCCCCTGTAGAAGCGATCAAGCGTACTTCATATTCTCCCGGCGTATCGAATATCACCTGAGGATATTTTTCGAACACAGAAGGTTTATCTCCAAATTTCCAGATATATTCTGCTATTGTATTACAGTAAACATCCCGTCCTTCAATCGTACGGTTTATTACCTGAACAGGATAACCGGTACACCCCGGGGCTACAAAATCAAAAGCCGCTTCCGGGGGAATAACCACGGCTGTTGTCACGGTCGTCTGTAAAGGTAACATGTAGTCCGAACACTCGTTCCGAGCCTCCAATTCCACCGTTATCGGGCAATTATCGGTCTGAAAAGTATGTTTCACCGATCCCATTGTTTTCATCATCTCTGCCTGTGTTAAAGTCGTATCACGCCCATCTCCGAAATTCACGACATAAACGGTACCGGAAGTCTGTTTATCATAATCGATAATTTTTATTTCAGACTCCATACCGTAACAAGTACCTTTTTCATTCACTTTCAATGCGACATCCGGCTTATTCAGCCGAAGTACATCATAGTTTTTTTCGAGTACTTTACTGCCATCCGATGAAGTCCAGGAAAATTTCAGTTTAAACACTTTGAATTCCCTATAAACATGCTCCATCGTCTCTTCGGTTCCCCATTCTTCGACAGCAGAGCCATCTCCCCAATCTACTTTAAAAGTTCCTTTTTTGAAGCCCTCATGCACACATTGATTGTAAACCGTCAACTTTTGTCCGTTCACAGCATCTCCATTACACAACTTAAACCCGCCGGGATCGACCAATTTCAAATCGTCCTGAGTCTGGGCATAACCACCTACTGCCGAGCACAAAACAGTAAGTAGTAAAGCTAAGCGGTATATCCCTTTTCTGCATTTTTTCTGATTTTTCATATCTGATCCTTTTTATTCGCCTGTGATCGGCGGATTTTAAAAATGAAAAGCCTTATTCTTCCGTTTCATTCTGGCTCTCTTACTATTGTTCGGCGAATTATCGAAACGCTGGATGCAACGTTTGGGAACTATCCTGTAATACCAATGCAACGATAAAGAATGACTGGTATTTTGATACATCGTCCCTTGATGGGTCGGGACTTCACAGGTATAACCGATCTTCCATCCGGAATCACGTCCTCCCGGAATATTCACTCCTAAATGTACTAACAAGGTACCTACCTGCAATCCTTCGAATTGATCTCCCCGGACCCCCAGACCGATCAGTCCGAAACGTTCTTCCTCCCAGCAAACTCCGAATTGTAAATTCCGCATAACCGACTGCACATCGACCATTACGTACGGAGAAAGCACTGTATTGATCTGATTCCCTAAAGCAAAAGGATGTGCATACGAAACATATCCCGAATACCGGCGATTCAACAGATTTTCTTCGGAAGAAGCAGACCCGTGTTCGGATAAAAACGACTGAGTGGATTCTATGATATGATATACAGAAAACCCATACTCCAAACTAGCCACCCCATGCCAGGCCACATTGAAATCGGTCTGACCGTAAATACCGGCGGCCATATCGAATATTGTCACTTTATCGGCATAAAAACTCATCAACTCAGGGGAGATATCCAAAATATGACCGTTGCATACCGATATTCACACCCGCTAATCCATCAAAACCTGAATAGGCCGGATTATTAAAAGATTTCCACATAAATGGATGAGATACCTTCGTATCCTGCGCCTGTAAACGGACAGACACCACCAGTAACAAAAATGTCACCGATATTATTAATCGAATACCCACACACATTAATTTTTCATGAATAATGAATCGTGACAAATTTAGCTTTTTTACAACTCCTTTCAAATTAATCACTTTAATTTATTCCTTTGTAAAAAAAACAAAAAATCATTTTTTTTCTGATGAAATTTTGTCACTTTCAAAAAAAGCCATATCTTTGCATCGCTTTTGAGAAATATTCCTTAGTAGCTCAGTTGGTTAGAGCGGCGGACTGTTAATCCGTAGGTCGTAGGTTCAAGTCCTACCTGAGGAGCAAAAAGCCACTATTAAGGTGGCTTTTTTAGTTTTTTCCGAAAATGGGACGAAAGGTCCGTCCCGGCGTTCCTTTTTCAAACTTTTGAAACCCTTGTAACCCTTATAACTGCTGAAATTCTTTCCCCTCTTTCCATTTTATCCATTGTTCCCGCTTTTACATATTTTAACCCCCTAATTCCTTACAATTGTTTATATTTGGTGCGTTATTGTTAATTGTGCGCATCTTCGAATTATTAAACAAGTTTTAAAGTAATGCCAGAAATTACATTAGAAGAATACGAACTGATGAATCGTATTCTCTCAGATACTCGCACTGGATGGTGGAAAGCAGATTACCGACTCCAGACCTATTTTTTTTCAAAACAGATAATGGAATTGACTGGTTTACCATCCGATCGATTGTCTTTTGCAGATTTTCTGAACAGGATCCGTACCGATTTCCGTTTCCGGATCGGTGAAGAAATCGCAACTTTAGAACAACCTTACGTCTACGATATGACCTTCCCGATTCTTTGCCCGAAAGGAGAAATTTGGATTCATATCAAAAAACTTCATCAGGAAAAAAATGCGCATGGCGATTCTATTATCACAGGCTCGATACAGATCGTCGATAGTCCGGAAACGACCAAATCCGAGCAAGCAGCTGCATTAAGGATAAATAATCTCTTGTATCAGCTCAATAATATTTCATATACCTTACTGTCTTTTCTGCAAAACAACAATACATCCGAAATCATTAATAAAATCTTGCAGGATATTCTTCAGGTATTCAAGGCAGGACGGGCATATATCATCGAATACGATTCCGAAATCAAAACACAGACTTGTACTTTTGAAGTAGTAGATAACAATATAGAGAAGGAACAGACACTGATCACCGACCTGGCGACCACCGATAATGTCTGGTGGACCGAACAAATCATGTCGGGACATTCTATCGTCTTATCCACTCTGGACGACTTACCGGAAGAAGCTGCTTCCGAAAAAGAATTTTTAGCTTTACAATCGATAAAATCACTTATCGTCGTACCTCTGGTATCTCCTCAGGGAGCTTGGGGATATGTAGGAATCGACGTGGTTGAAGATTTTCATCAGTGGAGCGATGAAGATTGTCAATGGTTTACTTCCCTGGTCAATATCATCAATATTTGCATAGAGCTTCAAAAATCCCGGCAAGAGGCACAAACCGAAAGGGATTATCTGCAAAATCTATACAAACATATGCCATTGGGCTATCTACGTGCCCGGATTCTTTACGATCAACAACAAAATCCCGTAGACCTGTTGTTTACCGACGCCAATCTGGCTGCTAAAAAAATCACCGGAAAATCAAACTTCAACGGTCTTCGGGCCAGCTCGCTAGGCTTGGATTTTTCATCCAATCTCCTCCAATTAACAACACTGTCACCCAACAAGGATTATCTGGACGATACCCATTTTGTCAGCAGAATCAATAAATATTTTCATTTCATTTCCTACATGACCCGTCCCGACGAAGTCATCTATCTGTTTTCAGATATAACGGAAACTTTCAATACTCATCAGGCTTTGGACCGCAGTGAAAAAATTCTGCGTAATATTTACGACAATTTACCGGCCGGAATTGAACTTTACGACAAAAACGGTTTCCTGATAGACCTGAATACCAAAGATATGGAAATTTTCGGAATCGCTAACAAAGAGACGGTACTAGGAGTCAATTTGTTCGAAAATCCGAATCTTCCTTTACATATTATCGAAGCGTTGCGCCGTAAAGAAGCCATTACTTTCCGCATCAAATATCCTTTCTCTACAATCAAAAATTATTATTCATCGAAGAAAAACGGTCTTCTTGAAATATACACAACTGCAACAGAACTCTACGACTCTCAGGGAAATCTGATCAATTACCTGTTAATCAATATCGACAATACCGAAATCACACAAGTATATAGCCAACTGGCAGAATTCGAAAGTTCGTTCTCTATGGTCAGCAAAATCGGATATTGTAGATTCGACATCTGGACACGTACCGGCTATGGGATCCCTCAATGGTATTATAATCTGGGAGAAGAAGCAACGACGCCCCTCTCTGAAATCATCGGTGTATACAAACACGTACACCCTGAAGACCGGGATTATATCCTGAAGTCCATCCAGCAAGTGAAAGCCGGAGTAATCGAAAGCTTTTTCAAAGACTTGAGAATCACCACTGCCGAAGGCAACAAATGGACGCGGATCAATGTAATCCGTAACACAATGAACGATGATCCCCAAAAGCTGGACATGATCTGTGTCAATTATGATGTCACCGAATTGAAAGAAACCGAACAACGCCTGATCGAAGCCAAAGAGCGGGCAGAAGAAAGTGATCGTTTGAAATCTGCTTTCCTCGCTAACATGAGCCATGAAATCCGGACACCCCTAAATGCAATCGTCGGTTTCTCCGATTTGTTGGCCGAGTCGGACGACCGGGAAGAACGTTTCGGTTATTTGAAGATTGTACAAGAAAATAATGAATTGTTACTACAATTGATTTCAGATATCCTCGATCTTTCTAAAATTGAAGCAGGGACTTTCAAATTTATCAACGACCGGGTAAATGTTTATCAACTCTGCAATGAGATTGTCCGGTCTTACAGTATCAAGATTAAAAATCATCAAGTCAAATTGATATTCGATGAACAATCCCCGGTTTATTACATAACCAGTGACAAAAACAGGGTGATTCAGGTACTCTCGAATTTCATCAACAATGCGCTGAAATTTACTTCACAAGGTACAATTACACTGGGATATGAACTCTTGCCGAATCATGAACTCAAACTCTATGTCTGTGATACCGGCCAAGGCATTGCCGAAGAAAAACAAAAAGTCATATTCGACCGTTTCGTCAAATTAAATACTTTCGTTCAAGGTACAGGTTTAGGATTATCGATTTGCAAAAGTCTGGTAAAACAAATGGGAGGACAAATCGGTGTAAACTCCAAAGAGGGCGAAGGGTCTTGCTTTTGGTTCACCCATCCGATCTCCTTGACTCAAACAGAGAAAAAACGGAATAATCCTGAAAATTAAAGATTTTTTGTAATTTTACCTGTTTTAGTAGGTGCAATAAGACTATATTTTTATATCTCATTTATAAACTTAAACAAAAGTATAATGTATCAAACTGATAAAAGAACAGTAATTACCCTCGATGCCGGAGGGACTAATTTTGTTTTCGGAGCTATCCGGGGCAATCAGGATGTGATCAAACCGATTTCTCTTCCTTCCAATTCACATGATTTGGGTCAATGCCTGGAAACGTTGGAAAGAGGATTTCGGGAAGTAATTAACGCTCTGGATGAAAAACCGGTAGCCATCAGCTTTGCTTTCCCCGGTCCGGCCGACTATCCCAACGGAATCATCGGCGGTTATCTGCCTAACTTCCCTTCTTTCCGGGATGGGGTTGCCCTCGGTCCTTTTTTGGAAGACAAATTCGGGATACCTGTATTTATCAACAACGACGCAGATTTATTTGCTTACGGAGAGGCACTTGCCGGAGCATTGCCCGAAATCAACTCCAAACTGGAACGTCTGAACAGTGCCAAACGCTATAAAAATTTATTGGGATATACCTGGGGAACCGGATTCGGATTCGGATTTACCGTCAACGGACAAATGCACATCGGAGATAACTCTTGTGTGGAGACTTTCTGCCTGAGAAATAAAAAATACCCCGACGTGATCTGTGAAGATGGTGTGGCGATCCATGCTTTAAAACGTGAATATGCCAAAAATTCCGGAGATACCGATCACAACCTCGAACCCAAAGATATGTTCGATATCGCAGAAGGGACCCGGGAGGGGAATCGGGAAGCCGTCCTAAAAACTTTTGAAGACTACGGAGAAATCGCCGGAGATGCTATGGCAACCGCAGCAACACTGATCGACGGCCTGATCGTCATCGGCGGCGGAATTACCGCAGCCCGTAAATATATCATGCCTGCTTTATTAAAAGAAATGAGGGGACAACTACAACGCATGAACGGTGAAACCATTAGCCGGCTTCAGTTTAAAGTATACGACCTGGATGATTTCAATGAATTCGTCGAATTTGCCAAAGGAGGGTCCCGCGAACTGAAAATATACGGAACCGATAAATCAGTAGTCTACGACCCTATGAAACGCATCGGTATCACCATCTCAAAACTGGGTGCCAGCCGTGCCATCTCACTCGGAGCATACGCCTTCGCTTTACAACAAATCGATAGACAGGAGTGAAGAGTTGAGAGAGTTAAAAGAGTTGCTGAGTTATTGAGTTGCTGAGTTATTGAGTTGAAAGAGATACTGAGTTGAAAAGAGTTGATGAATGACTAAATTGCCATGCTGTTGATCTGGGAAAATTTGTGAAAGGAAGGTAAATTTAAGTATTATTTGAATCATTCTGTTATTGGGATTAAATAATCAGTATCTAAAAAATTCTTCTGATCCAACTATCTATACCCCTTCAACTCTATAACTCAACAACTCAGCAACTCAGTAACTCAACAACTCAGTAACTCAGCAACTCAGTAACTCAGCAACTCTTTTAACTCAACAACTCTCTTCCCCCTCCTTTTTAATTTTTACATTATCCAATCGGTATTCAAGTGCCTTCACCGATATCAGTAACTCACGGATAGAGATAGCGAGAGAAATCACCAACAAGAGTAAAGCCACTCCGAAGGTATATACAGCAACCAATTGCCATCCCACATAGATAAACAGCGTACAAACCACGCACAACAGCAAGCTGGATACTCCGAAAATTTGCATCGAGCGAGCCATATACAACCTTTTCCGCAAATTGTCGATCTGCCGTTGTGCCATAGGGGTCGGATTTTGTTCGTGTTCTGTTTTCAAGCTCCTGATCACCGATGCATAAGCCAAAAAACGATTCGTATAAGCCAACATAATCAACGAAATCGCCGAGAACAAAATCGAAGGTGTCGTCAGGGTCAGTTCTTCCATAAAATTTACGGTGAAAACAGGTAAAAACAGATAAAACGGGAAAACAGTTCTCTTGTTCCCGTTTTATCTATCGTTACCTTTTATAATGAATAATGCAATAACCATTTCCGTTCTTCAGGCCCATTACTACCGGCAGGATAGAAAGTTAACCCTTTGGCCGGATCTTTGGCCCATTCTTTCAGGATTGGATCGATAAAACGCCAGCTTAATTCCAAGGCATCCGTGCGGGTATACAAAGTAGAATCCCCTTGCATCGCATCCAGCAACAAACGCTCGTAAGCATTAGCAATATAGGTATTACACAACGAATCATAAGCGAAATTCATGCTCACCTGTTTAACTTCGAAGAACGATCCCGGAACTTTCAACCCGAATTTCAACGAAATACTTTCCGGCGAATCCACTTTCAGTATCAACTCATTACAAGAAGAACGGGGACAAATTCCGCTGAACAAACGATGCGGAACATTCTTGAAATGAATCACGATTTCAGACCGGGATTCTTGCATGCGTTTCCCCGTATAAAAATAGAAAGGTACCCCTCCCCAACGCCAATTATCTATAAAAAAGCGCATAGCGATATACGTCTCTGTCGTAGAATCCGCCGCAACTCCATTTTCCTCCCGGTAGCCGACCACACTCTCCTCTCCTGCTTTTCCGGCAATATACTGTCCCCGAATCACATCATTGGGTGACAGGGGATGCAAAGCCCTGAACACCTTCGCCACTTCATCGCGCATCAGGTTGGCATCGAAAGCCGAAGGAGCTTCCATAGCAACGAACCCCATCAACTGCATCAGGTGATTTTGTATCATATCCCGCAATGCTCCGGCCCCTTCATAATATTTTCCCCGGTTTTCTACCCCTAATTTTTCAGCCGCATAAATTTCGATAGAATCGATGTAATTCCGATTCCACAACGACTCGAAAATCTGGTTGGCAAACCGAAGCACGAGTATATTCTGTACCGTCTCTTTCCCCAGGAAATGATCGATCCGGTAAATATCTTCTTCGTCGAAGATCGAACACAGTTGTTTATTCAGTGCTTGTGCCGTTTCCAAACTGCTCCCGAAAGGTTTCTCGACGATAATCCGCCTCCAACCTCCTTCTTCTGACGCTTTATTCAATTTACTTTTACGCAGCGCTTCTGCAATCGGGCCATATTTTTGCGGTGGAGTCGCCAGGTAAAAAATCAGATGATCCGGAATATCTTTTGCTTTCCGTAATTCGGCAATCTTCTCAACCAGCAAATGATACTCGGCTGCTTCATCCGAATTGAATCCTAAATAATGTACCCTTTCCAGAAAAGCATCCAATTGTTTAGCTTCAGGATGTTTCCCTTTCAAAAAAGCCTTCAGATTATCTTTCTGCTGTATCCGGAATTCCTCATCCGAGAAAGGAGTCCTCGCAACACCTAAAATCACAAAATTTTCAGGCAGCATATCCCGAGCAAACAACTCATACAACGAAGGCAATAATTTACGTTTCGTCAAATCTCCGGAAGCCCCGAAAATGACCAATATTTGTCCATCTGGTTTTATCATAATCCTCGATTAATAACTTTTAAACTTCATCTACTAAGCATTATAAGTTCCTGAAACATTCCCTCCCGTTTCATTCCAATCGGTATGGAAAAATTGTCCTCTCTCCATATCTGTCCTTTCATACGTATGAGCACCGAAATAATCCCGTTGCGCCTGAATCAGATTTGCAGAAGAACGTTCTGTCCGCAAACCGTCGAAATACGTCAAAGCGGCAGCCATGCAAGGAATCGGAATGCCACTCAACAGACAGTCGGCCGTAATCTTTCTCCATGCAGGCAAAGCCTCGAGTATTCGGTTTCGGAAAAAATCGTCGAAAAGTAAGTTTTCCAAACCGGGTAAAGCGTGATAAGCCCGGGTAATTTGCTCCAGAAAAACGGAACGGATAATACAGCCCTTCCGCCAAATTTTAGCCAACATGCCGTAATCTAAATTCCATTGATAATGCTCGGAAGCTTTTTTCAACAAAGAGAATCCCTGTGCATAAGAAATCAATTTCGAAGCATATAGGGCGTGTCGCAATAAATCCGGTAAACCGGCATGTTCATGAATATCATTATTTTCACTTCGATACAGAGCCGACGCCTTCGAGCGTTCGTCGGCCATGGCCGAGAGGAAACGGGCATGTACCGCCTCTGTGATCAAAGTCAACGGATCGCTTTCCTCAAGAGCAGCTTCGGCAGTCCACTTACCGGTACCCTTTTGTCCGGCAATATCCAAAATACGATCCAGTAAATATCCTCCGTCCGTATCTCTTACCCGGCAAATATCGGCCGTAATTCCAATCAGATAACTATTGAGTTCCCCTTTATTCCATCCGGCAAAAATATCGGCAATCTCGTCATTCTCCAACTGTCCGTATTTCCGCAACATAAAATAACTCTCAGCGATCAATTGCATATCTCCGTACTCGATTCCATTATGCACCATTTTTACATAATGCCCGGCCCCACCGCTTCCTATCCATTCACAACAAGGCGTACCGTCATCCAATTTGGCAGCGATCCCCTGCAGTAAATCCTTCACCAGCGGCCAGGCTGCCGGAGAACCGCCTGGCATTACCGAGGGGCCTGTCAAAGCTCCGATTTCTCCACCCGAAATCCCCGTTCCCACATAAAGCATTCCCCGGGCCTCCACCTCTTTCACCCGCCGTTCCGTGTCCCTAAAATCGGAATTTCCTCCATCGATAATGACATCTCCCGGCTCGAGATGAGGTAACAATTCCTGAATCATCTCATCGACCGGAGCTCCGGCCCGGATCATCATCATCACCTTCCTCGGCCGCTTCAGGGAAGCAACTAACTCCGGAATCGAGTAAGTAGCGATAAAATGTTTACCTGCACCACGGCCACGAAGAAAACGATCGACCACATTTTCTTTCCCGGGATGTAAACGGTTAAATACCGAAACTGTAAATCCCTTACTCTCGAAGTTGAGTGCCAGGTTTTCCCCCATCACTGCCAGGCCGATCAAACCAATATTAGATGTATACATATAGATAATATTTATAAGTTTATATACGATATAAATAAGATTTTTATAAATATAAAGGAAATTTGCAAATATCGCCCCTTAGAAATTAAAAAATATTGTTAAAACTCATTTTTCCCTCAACGGCCTATCCGAATTTTACGATAAAGAAAGCCCAAGGTTACTTTCACCCCGGACCTCCGAAACAGTCTTGGCACATAAAAAAAACGGTAACAACAGTCTGTATCCAGAACCGTTGTTACCGTCTCCTTTGGCGTTACCGTTATTTATTAGTAAAGACAATATGATCGTCTTTCACATCGATTACAATCTGGTTGTCTTTGGTAATCTTTTCTGCCAGAATCTGTTTAGACAGGTCGTTCAGCAAATTCCGCTGGATCACCCGTTTCACAGGCCGGGCACCGAATTGAGGGTCATACCCTTCCTGAGCTATCCATTCCACAGCTTTATCGGTAACCTCGATGGTAATACTGTTGTTAGCCAACATCTTCTGCAATGATTTCACTTGCAAGCGGACAATATCCACAATCTCGTTCTTCTGTAAGGGGGTAAACATAATCACCTCATCGATACGGTTGAGGAACTCCGGACGTATGGTTTGTTTCAGCAATTCATATACCTCATTATTGGTAGTCTCCAATACCTGATCACGGTTCTTCTCATTCAGGTCTTTCAATCTTTCCTGAATAATATGAGCGCCGATATTCGAAGTCATGATAACAATGGTATTTTTAAAATCTACAGTACGTCCTTTATTATCGGTCAAACGACCATCGTCGAGCACTTGCAGCAGGATATTGAACACATCGGGATGTGCTTTCTCGATCTCATCCAACAGCACCACCGAATAAGGTTTCCGCCGTACTGCTTCGGTCAACTGTCCACCTTCGTCATATCCGATATATCCCGGAGGAGCTCCGATCAATCGGGATACAGAGTGTTTCTCCTGGTATTCCGACATATCGATACGGGTCATCTGCGTCTCATCGTCGAATAAAAACTCTGCCAATGCCTTCGCTAACTCGGTTTTACCCACTCCGGTAGTTCCCAGGAAGATAAATGACCCGATCGGCCGACGGGCATCCTGTAACCCTGCCCTATTTCGCCGGACAGCATCGGCCAAAGCAGCGATAGCCACTTCTTGCCCCACTACCCGCTTATGCAATTCCTCTTCCAAATGTAATAACTTCGTCCGCTCACTTTGCATCATCCGGTTGACTGGAATACCTGTCCATTTCGAAACTACAGCAGCGATATCGTCGGAGGTCACCTCTTCACGGATCAGGGATTCACCATGTTTCATATCGGCTAATTTTTTCTTAACCACCTCGATCCGTTGTTCGGCTTCCTTGATTTTACCGTAACGCAATTCGGCCACCTTACCATAGTCACCCTCCCGCTCTGCACGACTTGCTTCGAATTTATACTGTTCGATAGCATCCTTATTTTTCTGTATCTCATCAATCAGAGAACGCTCAGACTCCCATTGTGCCCTGAGTTTTGTACGTTCATCGTTCAAATCGGCCAATTCTTTCTGGATATCCGACAATTTTTTGCTGGTTCCTTCCCGTTTCAGGGCTTCCTTCTCGATTTCCAATTGCTGGATCTTCCGGTCGAGTTCATCGATTTCTTCCGGCACCGAATTCATCTCTAGCCGCAATTTGGCTGCAGCCTCATCGACCAGGTCGATAGCCTTATCCGGGAGGAAACGATCGGAAATATACCGGTGGGACAATTCCACTGAAGCGATAATCGCATCGTCGGTAATTCTCACCTTATGGTGATTTTCATATTTCTCTTTCAGCCCCCTCATAATACTGATAGCACTCATCACATCCGGTTCGTCGATCATCACCTTCTGGAAACGACGCTCCAACGCTTTGTCCTGTTCGAAATACTTCTGATATTCATTCAGGGTCGTCGCTCCGATAGCTCTCAGATCACCACGTGCCAAAGCCGGTTTCAAAATATTGGCAGCATCCATAGCACCTTCCGACTTTCCGGCTCCGACCAAAGTATGAATCTCATCGATAAATAAGATAATCTCGCCTTCGGAAGCCAGCACTTCGTTGACCACTGCCTTCAAACGCTCTTCGAATTCACCTTTATATTTAGCTCCGGCGATCAATGCACCCATATCCAGCGAAAAAATCTGTTTCGAAGCCAGATTGGAAGGGACATCCCCATTCACAATACGCTGTGCCAATCCTTCGGCAATCGCTGTTTTACCTACACCCGGTTCACCGATCAGTATCGGATTATTCTTCGTACGGCGTGATAAAATCTGCAACACCCGCCGTATCTCATCGTCCCGCCCGATCACCGGATCTAATTTACCGTTCCGTGCACGTTCGTTCAAATTTATAGCATACCGCCCCAAGGCATCATAACTCTCTTCTGCCGATTGAGAGTTGACTTTCGATCCTTTCCGAAGCTCCGCAATCGCTTCTTTGGTCTCTTTCTCTGTCAAACCGCTATCTTTCAACAATTGAGCCACCTGATCCCGGTTATCCAGTAATCCCAATAAGATGTGTTCCAGCGAAATATACTGGTCACCCATGTCTTTCGCCAAACGGGTCGCCTTCTCCAGCGCTTTGTTACTATCCGGCGATAAGTATACTTCTCCGCCCGAAACCCTGGGATAGCTATCGATAATCCGGTCGAGTGCCGATAACAGATTATGGCTATTGACGCCCAGTTTATTGAAAATAAAATGAGTAACATTCTCACCGACATTGATCACGGCTTTCAATAAATGCCCGGTCTCGATGGCCTGTTGCCCTTTACTCTGCGCAAGCTGCACTGCATTTTGCAAAGCCTCCTGCGACTTGATCGTATAATTATTTGTATTCATTGTCTATCTCTCCTTTCACTTATAGAGGATTACAAATCTTATACCGATTCTCCGAATGAAAGGTTTCAGCAAATTTTTTATCATTATTTTGTCAAATTGACATAATCAATGCAAATATTCAAGACAAAACGACAGCCTTTAAACCGATAGAACAAAATGACCGGCCTACTGTCTTCCTTGATCCGGTCCGACAATTTATCCGGGTTTTATACTGTATCAGACCGGGTCCCCGAACACGAACACCTCCGCCTATCGTTATTACTGAATCGTAGATTAGTCTTGATTTAAGAAAGATTATTTTCACTGGAAATAATCCGGAGAGTCCAGCTTTCTATTGCTGCAAATTTCCGCTTATATTTTCTTGGCCGATTAGCTCTGCCGTGAGATGAAGGGTTTTATGCCGGAAGAGCATTCCTTGCAAGTCCCCAAAAACAAAATAATCCCGATAAAGTAAAGACAAGTCCTTTACATTATTCTTCCAATATACACGCATCTCCTATAATCGTTACCGCAATCTCAAAACCAGTAGTAAAATAACGCGACTGTCCGGCTCCGACGTACACCTACATCCTGCCCGCCGAATACCGGAAAAATTTACTGAAAGAACCCGAAGAATAATTATCTCTTATTTTAACCTTTTTTCAGTTGGAAAACACATAAGAAATAATATTCGCCCCCATCCGCAAGGCTTCCTGCCGCCTGTTTTCAGGATCATTGTGCACTTCAGGGTCTTCCCAGCCATCTCCCAGGTCGGTTTCGAGAGTAAATAAAACCACCAATCTTCCCTCTTTTACGATGCCCAAGGCTTGCGGCCGTTTCGCATCGTGCTCATGAATTTTGGGCAATCCCTGCGAAAATTTATATTTCTGATTAAAAATCGGATGTTCCCAGGGAATCTCAACCAATTCATCCTCAGGAAACACTTTTTTCATTTCCCGCCGGAAGGCCTGAGCCAACCCATAATTATCGTCTGCATGTAAAAAACCACCCCCCAACAAATACTCCCGGAGATTATGGGCTTCCACCTCTGTAAAAACAACATTTCCATGCCCCGTCATATGCACATAGGGATAATTGAAAATATCCCGGCTTCCCGGTTCGACAGTGGCCGGCTCTTTAGCCAGGTCAGTACCTAATTTATCGTTACAGAAACGGATCAGATTAGGCAGAGAAGTCGGATTGGCATACCAATCGCCTCCTCCTTTATATTTCAACAGAGCCAGTTTCGTTTTAGTTTCCTGGCTCCACAACCAGCGAGGCACAAACACAAACAAAACGATCAAAAACACCACTTTCCAAAGATGCTCCATATGTTCAGATTTAAACGCGATTCATAAAATCGATACTATGGCAAGCCACAATCCCCGCCGTCTCAGTCCGCAACCGGCTCGTCCCTAAAGTCACAGGCACAAAACCGTGGTGCCGGGCCAATACCACTTCTTCTTCCGAAAAATCTCCTTCAGGTCCGATCAGTATAACCACATCTTCCCCCGGCCGATACACTTCATCCAAGCGTTTTTTATCCCCTTCATTACAGTGGGCGATAAATTTATGGGTCTCCCGGCAAGAAGTAACCAACTGCCGGAAATCGGTCATCGGATTCAGCCGGGGCAAATAGGCTTTCAAAGACTGTTTCATCGCCGCCACAATCACTTTTTCCAGCCGTTCTTCTTTCACAACCTTCCGTTCGGAATGAGCTGCATGCAATAAGGTAATCTCATCGATCCCCATCTCAGTACATTTTTCCAGCATCCATTCGATGCGGTCTATATTCTTCGTCGGAGCAACAGCCAAATGCAGGTGAAAATTGCGCCGGCCGTATAGTTCCCGCCGATCCGTAATCCTGATCTCACATCCCCGCACTTCCGCCCGTTCGATAACTCCCTCATACCAAGTTCCTTTCCCATCCACCAACGAAACCGCTTCTCCGGCCCCCAACCTCAATACCCGTACACAATGTCTGGATTCATCCGCATTCAACGTATAAATATCCCCTTCGATATCCGGCGTATAAAATAAATGCATAACAACGATTAAATTTATCCGACAAAACTACATGTTTTCAACCATCAAACAAATTCTTACCAACCTGAATATTGAATTAATTTCATTGTATTATTTCATTCACATGAAGCGATTTTTTCATCGTTTCATGATTATTTTCGTCAAATACTCTGACTGTCGAATTACCTGCACGGTCATACTCTACCGTCATTCTTGCAAATCCATATCCACCTTTACATAACTTATTTTCAGTATCTAAATATTTCTTTTCTATTATTCTACCCCAATCGTCAAACTCAGTCTTCTCCATAAAATAACCGTTCACCAAACAGGGCTTTTCGGCTATATCCCAAAAAGCGACCTCGGTAATCATCCCTTTTTCATTATATTTTTGGGAAATAGCAGTAAAACCGCCGGTATTTATACAGGGTTTATCGTCTGTACCGAAATATACCTGTTTTACCACATTCCCCCGGTCGTCGTACTGAAAAGACAACTTTGCATAACCATCTTTCAGCAGACAGGGTCTATCATTTTCATCCCGATAAGCCACTTCGGTACAATTTCCGCGGGGATCGTATTTTTCAAGCACTTTTGCATAGCCACCTGTATGCATACACAACTTATTATTCACATCAAAGTAAGCCGTTTCTTCCCGAAAACCACGCTCATCATACTTAAAATTCAACTTGGCGAAACCTTCCTTATTCAGACCTAACCTACCATCCGTTCCCCAATAAGTCATCTCCGTTACATTTCCCCAACTATCACATACAGCAGTCATTTTAGCTGCCCCCTGGGCATTTAAACAGGGGTTCCCTTCCGGATCGAAAGTAGCTTCCTCTATCTTATTTCCCCGTTCGTCATACCTCATCACACACCGGGCCACTCCACTCGAATCGGTACATGGTTTTCCATCCACCCCCAAAAACAGAATCTCCGTTACATTTCCCCACTCATCGTATCCATAAGAAACTTTCGCATATCCTTTATTATTCAAACAGGGTTTTTCTTCTGTATCGAAGAAAGAAAGTTCAATCAATCTACCCCGCTCATTATATTTTGCAATATATTTTGCATAGCCTTCATTCGGATTTAAATAAGGTTCTTTTACATTATTCAGATATACCTTCTCTACGAGATTTCCTTTATCATATTTTGCTCTCCAATTAAACCCTGCAGGTTGGAACAATTTATCTTCCAGACATGAAACGAACTGCCCTGTCTGATTCCCAGATTCATCATACTCCAGCCTTACATTCGCAATGGGACAAGGAGCTCCGTCAGCGTCCTTAAAAGATATTTTCTCTAAATTATTATTGTTATCATAAGTTATCGTTACCTGGGCTATACCGATCTTATTCGGAACAAGATTTCCCCCGGCATCTACATAACTAATGGAGGAAATATACCCCTTATTATTATAAACAGCCTCTACTTTCATAACTCCTTCTTTATCCCTCACCGGCTCTCCATCGGTATCAAAATAAGCGCTTTCAATCATATTCCCATATTTATCATACCGGCCAATCCATTTTGCATACCCTTTTTTATTAAAACAGGGAGCTCCATCCACACCGTAATAAGCCATTTCAATCACATTCCCGCAATCATCGTATGTAGAAAGCAATCGGGCATATCCTTTTTTGTTAAAACACAAATTACCGTCTGTCCCATAATTTGCCGTTTCGATGATTCTTCCTTGCTTATTGTACTTTGCAACACATCTTGCCACCCCTTCCCGTCCCCAGGCAAGCTGACCGTCTTTATCAAAAATCGATTCGGTAATACTATTCCCATGTTCATCGTATTCTTTCCCGATTATTCCCCCACCATTACTTAGCGGACAAATCTTTTGGTCTATTCCCAGATATACACCTTTTACAATATTACCGTTCTCATCACATTTTCTGGTATAAGTCGCCCACCGCTGTTCATTCAAAACAGGATTACCTGCCGGATCGAGATAAGCGATTACCGAAATATTACCATATTCGTCATAATTATATTTCTTAGAAGCTATCCCCATATTATTGGGAAAGTTAAAACCTTCAAACCCGATAAATCTGACCAACCGGGGCCTTCCGATAGAATCCAGGAGATAATCAAAGCCATAAATTCCCTTTGCATCACAAGCAGCGATATCGTCGTTACCGTTATATTTTTTAAATAACTTACGTATAATGAAACCTTGCCGGTCCCTGATTAAACGATACCGCCGGATTTCAGATTTCGAATTACTAAACATACTTTCAAATGCATTCGAAGTGATAGAAGTAAAAGAACTTGTAAGTCCGATACCCATTCCCTTATCCAATGATTTCAGATCTACATATTGCAAACTGTCCCCGGCAATATAGGCAACAATCAAAGGCTTTTGTTTGGAATTTTGATATTCAATCTCAATGACAGATTGTCCCCGTCTATCTTTTCGGCTTTCTATCTGTTGAATAGAAGAACGATCGACATATTCACTAAAATTGTGCTCTATAGGAAAACCGGCAGAATTGGCAAAAACAACTCTTTTCAGCGTGCCCTTTCCTTTCCCCAATATACTGCGGTGGGTATATTCGAAACGATAATGTGTACTTCTTTTTTTAACCTGTTCCGCACTTAACTCAATCACCCCTTCCGGTATTCCCCATCTATCCACATAATCAGCAAAATATTCATTTTTAGTCCGGTAATAGTCCCACAAGATGAATAAAACGAATAAGAATAAAACAACTCCGATTCCTGTACTCCATTTACGAATCCTCAGGATACGTTCATAAGGCTGCCATAAGGTATTGAACTTTATATCCAACAAACGGGCCACAACGCGGATAAAAGCCCTTTTTTTCTTCATCGCAAATGAACCGATCCCTTCTTCCCTGACATTTATAGCCAATAATTCTTCCTGGCTTATCGCCTTTATCTGTTCATGGATACATTCTGTCTCGATGTCATTACTGTAGGGAATCCCTGAAACGACAAAAGGGATGATCTTATCTGCTCCGTGAAGTGTAGCGAAATATTTCACTTCCTTTCCGACCCAGGGCGAACGCGCTGCTTCAGGTGAACATATCACAATAAGATAATGTGAACGCTCGAGTTCATGTCTTATATTTTCTTCCAGTCTCCCACTGTCGAGATCCGTATTATCCCTGAAAACAGGCCATACTTTCTTAGGCAACCGGGTGATTTGTCTACATAATTTCGAAGGTAACTTATACCATCTTAACCGATCCTGTAACCATTTAGCCCATTTCTCATCTTCCCGTTTATAGCTGATAAAAGCGTAATATTGAAATTGCTGTTCCATCATCCACGAATTAATTCAACTATCCCTATCCTTACAATTCACCACAAACAAAATTAAAAAATACATCATTCCATTAGCCATTTACCTGTTTTTTATTCATTTTTTAAACAATTCCTCCCTAACCCACTTCACTATCCAAATAATAAGAACAGACAATTTTAAACTACTTGGCAAATAAAATACAATAATCTGCAAATATATCCATAGTAAAAGCTCTTAAAACGTTTTAGATTTGTAACATGACGTCCATAAATTAATTTCGCATCTATATACTTTAATGTACCAAAGTTGATTTGCAAATTGCATTAAAAAATGTCAGCCTACGGCGAATAGGCTGACATTAAGCTGAATTACATTAAAGTTGAACTAAAATAGCCAATCGAACAAACGATGTATAAGATGTTTAAACAAATATGCAAAATCATTTAGCAACAACCTTTCCTTTCCGTATAATTCACCAAAAATTATTCATCGTCATCTGTTTCCTGATAAGCTTTCAACAATTCCTCCTGTACTTCAGACGGTACTTTTTCATAGCCTGCAAAATTCATTGTGAAAGTGGCCCGTCCACCGGTAATGGAACTCAGAGCAGTAGAATAACGCTGCATTTCCTTCAACGGCACTTTGGCTTTGATCTTCTGAAAACCGCTATCGGCATCCATCCCCATAATCATAGCCCGGCGGGTTTGCAAATCACCCATCACATCTCCCATATCTTCATCGGGCACCAGCACTTCGACATCATAAATCGGTTCCAGAATCTTCGGATTGGCTTTCCGGAAAGCCTCGCTAAAGGCATGACGCCCTGCCAAACGGAAAGAAATTTCATTGGAATCTACCGGGTGCATCTTACCATCGTAAATACATACGCGAATATCCCGGGCATACGAACCCGTCAACGGCCCTTCTTCCATTTTTTCCATAATACCTTTCAGAATAGCCGGCATAAAACGGGCTTCGATCACTCCACCTACAATACAGTTGTAAAATACCAGTTTACCTCCCCACGGCAAATCATATTCTTCTTTTCCTTTAATCGACATCTTGCTGTCCACACCACCGATCTTATAAGTCGTCGGCTCAGGCATTCCTTCTTCATAGGGTTCGATGACCATATGTACTTCCCCGAATTGTCCGGCTCCTCCGGATTGCTTCTTATGCCGGTAATCGGCCTGGGCATATTTCGTAATGGTTTCCCGATAAGGAATCTTCGGAGCATAAAATTCAATTTGAATCTTATCGTTGTGTTCGATCCGCCATTTCATCGTATTCAAATGAAATTCTCCCTGGCCCGAAAGGATCATTTGCTTCAATTCTTTGGAGTATTCCACCAGCAAAGAAGGATCCTCTTCGTGCATCCGATAAAGCACTTCGGCCATTTTCTCCTCGTCGCCCTTATTCACTGCCCGGACAGCAGTACGGAAACGGGAATTCGGATATTTGATTCCGGGAAATACATAATCACAATCTTTCTCATTCAGGGTATCCCCGTTTCTCGTTCCTTTCAGTTTCACGGTCGCTCCGAGGTCACCGGCCCGGAGTTCCGTCACTTTCGTCCGGTTTTTACCGGCTACAGCATACAACTGTGCAATACGTTCTTTAGTACCGGTAGTCATATTGGTCAAATCATCCCCTTCTTTCACCGTACCGGAAACTACTTTAAAATAGTTGATATCTCCCAGATGCTGCTCTATAGTCGTACTGAATACAAAAGCCGAAGCCGGTCCGTTCACTTCATAAGGCACCAGACGACCGTCTTTCGTAAGCATTCCCGGCATGGCAGCCGCACTCGGAGCCACGTTCACCAGGAATTCCATAAAACGCCGTACACACATATCTTTTTCGGCCGACACACAGAACACAGGGAACATATCACGGGCGATCAACCCTTTCCGGATACCGACGCGCATTTCGTCTTCCGACAAGCTCCCTTTCTCAAAATAAAGCTCCATCAACCCTTCATCGTTTTCGGCAGCCGCCTCGATCAGGGCATTATGCAATTCGTCGGCTTTCTCTTTCTCCGACTCCGGGATCGGCAACACATCGGGTTTACCCCCCTCCGGTTTCCACTGATACATCTCCATTTTCAGGACATCCACCACCTGATTGAAACCGAGCCCCTGATTGACCGGATATTGCACCAGTACCACTTTCTTTCCGAAAGAAGCCTGTGCATGTTCCAGCGTTTGTTCGAAATTAGCTTTTTCATGATCCAGCTGGTTGATGACAAAAATCATCGGTTTATTTAAATTCCGGACATGCCGGCTAATAATTTCGGTCCCTACTTCGACACCCTTGACAGCATTGACAACCATCACCGCCGTGTCGGCTACATTCAGCGCAGAGATAACTCCACCGACAAAATCATCAGCCCCCGGAGTATCGATAAAGTTCAGTTTCTGATCTTTCCATTCGGTATATAATACTGCCGGAAAAACAGAAGAACCATACTCCTGCTCCACAGGCCTATAGTCAGAGGAAGTGTTTTTAGCACTTACGCTACCTCTGCGCGGGATGACCCCGCCCTCATACATCATCGCTTCAGCAAGTGTGGTCTTACCGGAACCAGCACTGCCTACAAGAGCGATATTCTTGATTTCATTCGGATTGTAGGTTTTCATGTAATTAATTTTAGGTTATTCGTCAAAAATGTCGACTCAATCGTTTTAAATCGGTTCACAAATTAAACAGAATTTTTCTAAAATCAAAGAAACCCTGGTTCAAATTTAACAAAATCAACTTTTCCTTATCTTGAAACTACATGAAGAAAATAGGTCGTACATTTCCCTTCCCCATTCGTCAACAACACCAAAACGGTAGCCACACTTTCACAGGCCGGCGAAACCACGCCGATAAATCCTTCACCAGCTTGTTCATCTACCGGTCCGGCTTCTGCCAGCCATCCGTTATCCCCGACAGCATATATGGACGGAGTACCGCCAAAACCGGAAATAACAAAAGGGATCTGTTTGGCTTCACCTGTTCTCATTTCATAGTCCATACCACCCGGAAAGACCAATCGCCAAGGCAATATACGGGGTAATCTTATTTTCTTATTATCCTGTAAAGTGAATTCGACATATCCATTCTGTACCTCTACTCCATGAGGAGCTAGAATACCGCCTCCCCATTCCCCCTTTTCTCCCGTAGGCCCATCCGGACCGTCAGGCCCCGTATCCCCAATTTCGCCTTTCTTACCAGATGCTTTCACTCCTGTCAATTCCCAGGTTTTTCCGTTATCCGATGAGATTTCCCACATACCGGAAACCATATCGATCTGCATCCGGGGAATTCCTCCTGGTGCCCCCTGTCCTCCTTGTTCTCCTTTATCTCCGGTCGCTCCCTTAATTCCATCTGCCCGCATACAATTTCCGGCTCCATCCCGAACAAATCTACCGTCCATCGTCCAGTATACATGCCCATCCGACGAATCACGGACAGAAATTAAAGGTACTTTCAATTCCCCATCTTCCCCCTTCATCCCTTTTTCTCCATGATAAATCCGTATGATACTTCCGTCATTCATACCAAATTCATAACCACGCAACGTTTCCGTAACAGTAACAATATATTTATTACTATTCAATGCCTCTACCAAGGAGGCCAAAGCACTGATATTTACATTCAATTCATACTGCAAATTTTCTATTGCCAACAATTGTTTACGGATAAGCTCCAATCGGAATTGGTCCACTTTACTCTCGTAACATCCTCCACAAAAGACTCCCAATATGAGCAAAATAAAAATACATTTCATTATTATTCTCTATAATGCCGTTAAATTCAAAGAATAAGTCCAAACCCGCCCTTGTTCGTCATTCAGAATCACTATCACAGCCGCCTTCCCAGGCTGCCCGGGAGCCGTCACAACTACAACACCGCAATATTCACCTGTCATTTCGATTTTTCCCTGCCAATCCCCATTCTCCAGTATCCCCACGCTTACCCCACCACCGTTCCCCTGAATCAAAAAAGGAATATCTGCTTCTTCCCAGCATTTCATCACAACGCAATTACCTTCGGGAAACACCAATTCCGGTTTTCGGTAACGCGGTATCTTCAAAACCGTAGCTTCCTCATTAGCTAAGGTAAATTCGACAAACTCTTCTTCTATTCTGATCCCATCCTTAGCAAACACAGCCTCTCCTTGTTCACCTTTCTCCCCCGGTTTTCCTTCCGGGCCAGCAGGTCCGATTTCACCTTTCTCTCCCGCTTCACCAGTCGCTTTTACACCTGTAGAATACCACGTCATTCCACCATCCGTAGAAATTTCCCATTCATTTGTCAGGGCATTAATTTGTACTTGCGGAGTCGTTCCAGCAATTCCCGGCCCTCCGTTTTCCCCTGTTTCGCCTTTTTTCCCATCGGCCCGTACAGCTAATCCGTCGGAACCGAACAGCAATTCACCCCCAACCGCCCAGTAAGCATGTCCATCCGAGGAATCACGTATCACAATAGAAGGTAATCTTATTTCACCATCCTTCCCCCGATCTCCAGGAGTACCCTGATAAATATGCAACACCTGTCCGTCATTCAAAGTAATCACATACCCCTCTGAACTTTCCACCACCGAGGTAATACCCTTTTTGTCCCGCAAAACATTCGCCAATGCCTGCAATACGCCGATATCATTATTTATTTTTTCTGTCCAAAATTGCAGCTTAGCCAATTGTTCAGCCAAACGATCCAGATCCCGACGTAATTCTTTCACCTCCTGGTCCTGACAAGCCGTTCCCCCAAGAAACAGTAAAACAACAAAAAGAAACCTAAACCAATACATCCTTATTTTATTTCATATACACCAATCGAAAACCCTCTTCTGAAGAAGTACCTTCATCCGGAACCGGCCACCAACACCTGCTATTCACTTCGAGATGATCCACCGTTTCCGGCCAAGCATGATGCCACTCCAGACAGTTGACCCATCCTCCACCCCGTATCACCTTTGCTGAACCGGTTTCCGGTCCCTGAGGATCGACTCTGTTCTTCCGTCCACGAACCGGATATTCTTCCCCATACCAATCTTCGCACCATTCTGCAATATTCCCGGACATATCATAAAGTCCCAGGAAATTGGGCATCTTTGTTTTTACCGGATGAACGCTCCCCCCAACCAAGTTATTTCTGTACTTAGCGCCAGGAGTTTGTCGGTTTTCTCTCCACCAAGCCACCTCATCGACGTTATCTCCTCCGGCATAAATTTCTGTTCCGGCTTTGGGGTTCTGTGCTCCCCCCCGTGCGGCATACTCCCATTGCGCTTCCGTCGGTAGACTTCCACCGGCCCAGCGGCAATAGGCCTTCGCTCCGGCCCATTTCACACCTTCCACCGGATAATCTCCAAAATCCTTTTGTATCATCCCCTGCTCCCCGATGACATCCCCCATTCGAGAACTCCACTTGCCGTTTTCATAAACCGGATCATGATAATACCATATACACCAAACCGTATCTCCCCTCCCGATAGTAGGGATATCATTTATTCTGATTATTCCTTCATCATTCAAAAAATCACAATATTGCTGCTCGGTAATTTCAGTCTCACTCATCCAAAACTCCGTCAGTTCCCATCCTTTACCGTGAGGTCCGATGATATCCAAGCTTCCTCCCGGGATACGGATCATCTTCGGTGTAGGCAAAGTCGTAATATTCAGCCGATAACTCCAACATCTCCCCTCATCTTCTGTCAATAAGATCACTATCGCACCTTCTCCCTGTTCTTCTGCCGATTGAGTACGAATGATTCCTTCGTTTTTTTTCCCTTCCGTCATAACAACCTGAGCACGACAACCGCCATATTCCAATACATTCATTTTCACTTTTTCATTTCCACCGGAAAGAGTAAAAAGAATATCTTTTTCCACACAACGAGGTAGACGAAATGATTTTCCTTGCGGAAACTCTAAAGACATTGTTCGATAACGGGGCAAACGGAACTTAGTCTGTAAAGCATCTGCCAAAGTAAATTCAACATACTCCTCCTCAACCACCACCCCTCCTTCCACAAAAACAGGATCTCCTTTTGGTCCCTGAACACCTTGTTCTCCCTGTTCCCCCCTTTCTCCCTGCTCCCCTTGTTCTCCTTTCGGTCCTGTAGCTTTCATACCTAAACCACTCCAAGTCACGCCCCCGTCCCAAGACACCTCCCATTCATTTGTCTGCTCTTGGATCCTAAGTTGCGGAGTCATTCCCATCTCACCTTGTTCGCCTATCCCCCCTTGCTCACCTGATTCACCATCTACCCGAATACATTCCCCCTGATCATTCTTCACTAATATTCCACCTATCGTCCAATACATATGTCCATCCAAAGAATCATATACAGAAACAGAAGGAGTGACGATTCCCACACTCCTTCCATCCTCTCCCTTTTCACCGTTCCGGATTTGTAAAACGAACTCTTGATCTAAAATAATCGTACAACCCGCCGACGTCTCCATGACCGAAGTGACGTATTTACCCTGATTCAATCCCTCCAACAATTTCTGCAGAGTTTTCAAATTTTCATTCACTTTTTCCTGCCAACTTTGCAACACCTTCAATTGTTTTTCCAGCTCCTCCAATTCACGCCTGAGTTCTCCGACATTTTCCCGGTCGCACCCCGACATGAACGATAATAACATTACCAGTTGTACGATTATACCTATTTTATACATAATATGTCATTCATACATTAGCGAGGTAGCGGTAACATATAGTTTAAACTATTTTTCTGAACAATCCGTTCTCTACCCAACACATTTTTATTCTCTTTTTCAAATGTTGCCTCCCAATTTTTAAATCGGCACTTATCCTGGATACTATTGGCTATTGCTTCAACTCGAACCCATATATCAGCTTCGGCTTCAACAGGTACGTAAGGCAAATTGTCAACAATACTTTTCAGTCCCGCACCAACATTCTCGGCATTGATAAATACCAGTTTCGTATTATTTTTTAAATCCAGATAAGAAATCGGAGAATCAGACAAAATCAAATTTTCCAAATTCACATTTCGACTCAAATCAACAGTCGATATATTCGATTCAGAAAATTCCAGTGTTTGTAATTTTACATTTTGAGATACATTTAAATAGGTCAATTGTGGAACATGTCGTAAGGATAAAATTTCCAATTCCGGATTGTGGGAAAAATCCAGGCTTTCTACCGAACTGTAAAAACAATAGAATGTCGCTAACTTACTACTTTTACTGGCATCTACGGCAACGACATCCCCCTCACCGATAAAATAAAATAACTGATACTCCGCTGCAGGACCACAAAACCGGATTTCATACAATGAGTCCTTACCATAATAATGTTGTTGAAGTAGAGCATCCTGCAGCAGATATTCCCTTTTCCCATCACCCCAATCCACCATCCGCTCGCTATGTTCCCCGGGAACGCTTGCCCATCCACTCGCTCCGACATAAAACGCAATATTCTTTCCCTTTACTAATACCTTCATGACAACCGGAGGATAAATCTTTGCTATCAATGCCTTATCGTTTTCGGACAGATCGACATTCCGGCTGGTAGCCAAATTGGGGGTAACCACCAAAGAACGAGGAATAGTAAGCACCATAATCGAACTTTTATCATATCTGGTTGTATCGGTTTCTCCTTCCGTATATAATTGCTTAAACTCTTCCACTTCTTCCTCCGAAATATTATATTCACCGGCTATATCCGCCGTGGACTTAAACCGGACAGGCGAATCCGGATTCCGGTGCTCGAAGCCTAGCCCCAATACACTGCCGAAGCCTCGTAAAACTTCGGCCTTAATACCCAATTCATCCTCCTCTTCTAACCACACGAAATTCAGGGAAGGTTCGTTTTGTGGAATGGCTTTACAATCCGTTCCGATAGTCGACCAGGCAATCCACTTTTCATCCATATCGAAACCGATTTTTACATCTGCCGTTTCGTTGACCTCCACATATTCAAAATTCAGATCTACATACTCCAACCACAAAGCAGCATACTGACGTACTTGCTGTTGCAATTCCGTAGTACCGTTCAAAAATTTTATACGGATTGTGTCCCCGGGCCGCCAATATTTCGATTTCACCCCTACCGTTTTGGTCTGTAGAGTTTTCTCCACACTTTTATTCCTCCACAAGATATCCCCTTTCAACTCTTTTTCCTCTTTCCCGTGCGAAGTCCTCTGTAATAAATCTTCTTCCTGACAAGCAGTCAAAAAGAAACAACTCAGTAACAAAATAAAGTTGAGCTTTTTCATAAGCAAAATATTTAAAATTAATAAGCAGAGAATTTACACATACTCGTCAAATATACTATTTAAAGACAAATATTACAATTTTTAAGTCAATTATTTTTAAATAAAATAAATAATATATATCCGTATAAATCTTTTACTCCCTCATTTGATGTCAGTATTTGTTAATTATTAAAAAACAAATGCAGGAAAAGCGATATCAGGCGTATACAATAAAAACTTTGGCGCATTTTTTGCACAGAAGAAAAAGATAAATATCAATCGATAAATAAAAAATGGAAAATACAACAATGTTTGGAGGTAGTCTTTGGATATGGGTTATATTCATCGGCTTCACAGTTATTAGCTGGCTGATCAGTCATCAACTGAAAAGCCGGTTTCAGAAATATTCGAAAATACCCACAGCAAACGGTATGACCGGAAGAGATGTAGTGGAAAAAATGTTGCGGGATAATGGAGTGACAGGCGTTAAAATCGGTTCTGTGGAAGGGATGCTGACCGATCACTACAATCCGGTGAATAAAACCATTAACCTCAGCCGGGATGTCTATTACGGAAACAGTATCGCCGCTGCAGCCGTAGCCGCCCACGAAACGGGCCACGCTCTGCAGCACGCCAAAGGATACAGTATGCTTAAGCTACGGTCAACGTTGGTGCCGGCAGTAGAGTTCGCTTCCCATTGGGTACAATGGATTTTGCTGGCCGGTATCCTGATGGTGAACAGTTTTCCGGGACTATTGCTGGTCGGGATCGGGCTTTTTGCCATTATGACCTTATTCAGTTTCGTTACCTTACCGGTAGAGATCGATGCCAGTCACCGCGCATTAGCCTGGCTACGCAATTCCGGAATCACGGATTATCAAACCCAGGGATATGCTTTCGATGCCTTGAAATGGGCAGCCTATACTTATGTGATTGCAGCTCTCTCTTCGCTGGCCACCTTGCTTTATTACATCATGATCTATTTAAACAGAAGAGATTGACCCATTGCTTCATGTGACAATTTTATCAAGATTAATTCCCAATAGCAGAAACGGGATCCAATAAAACGGATCCCGTTTTTTTATTGAATATTAGCAAGAATGCTTTTGCTATATATGGGTAACCGTATATTCACATTAAAAAATAAAAAAATCTGCTACCTCCTTTCGTCCCCCTCATCGTATATATAGAGTAAAATTAGCAAATCTTATAGAATGTTGGAATACGACAATAATTACATACGCCGTCTGATACAACTTAATTTGGTGGGTGGACTTTCCCCGGAAGAAAAAGGGAAATTGGAAAATTGGATTGATGAATCGGAAGAACACCGGTTACTTTTTTACAAAATAAAAAAGCAATTGAGTGTAAATGAAATAAGAAATTATTTACAGACCGATGTAGAAGATGCCTGGAAAAAAGTGAGGGAAAAGACGTTCGGAGCTCCCGCTGTCCGTCCGCGCAGGGGACTGAAGTGGTTGAAATATGCCGCAGTGGTGTTACCGGTTTCATTATCACTGAGTTTGTGGTATACCTGGAAAGAGAAAATGGAAAATAAACAGGCAACAGTGGCCTGTTTAAGTCCGGTTTTGACATTAGATAACGGAGAAAAATATCAGTTGGATCCGGAAGAACAAACAGAAATATATGTGGATGAGGAGGTAAAAGCATACCAGGCAGGAGGAGGGTTGATTTATGATACGACAGCCCGGCAAGAAGAAAATAAATATAACCGTATCGAAGTACCCCGGGGGAGCGAGTATTGGATAGTATTGCCAGATGGGACACGGGTGTGGCTGAATGCAGCGACCGAATTAAAATATCCGGTCGCATTCCATGCAAAAGAAAGACGGGTATATCTGAAAGGAGAAGCCTATTTCGAAGTGGCTCCCGATAAAAACCGCCCTTTCTATGTAGAAACAGAAGAGGTTAAAATCCGGGTACTGGGAACGGTGTTCGATGTGAATACCCACTACACCCGTGGGGTAAGGACCGTACTGGTCGAAGGTGCTGTAGCGCTTGAATGGGGTGATCAAAAAGAAATCCGGATGAAACCCGGAGAATTAGCTGACTTTGACCGCACAACGACAGAGGTTACTTTAAAGGAAGTGGATGTCACTTCCTATATTTCCTGGAAAGAGGGATATTTCGTTTTTGAAGACGAACCCCTGGAAGAGATCATGCACACTCTGTCGCTATGGTACGATAAAGAGTTTCTTTTTGTAGGAAAACGAAGCCGGACTCTTCACTTTTCCGGTCATATCAAACGTTATGAGCGGATAGAAACGATTTTGTCGGCCATTACCGACGTGACAGGAGTGGAATTCCGGATGAACGGACAAATAATCTTAATACGCTAGATATCAACTTAATTACAAATTTATGAAAAAAAGTCGATGGTGTTTCCAGGTTCCCCGAGGATATTGGAGGAAAAGTTGGAAGATTGCAAGAATGTTTTCAGTATTGATGTGTACGCTGACTTTTTCCGTATCTGCTACTGCTTTTGCACAGCACGAGCAGGTAACTTTGAATTTCAAGCAGGTAACGGTCAGGCAGGTATTGAATGAAATTCAACGACAAACCCGTTTGAGTTTTATCTACAACACCGAACAAACTGAACAACTGGGACAGATTTCTGTAGAAGCCCATAACGAGAGTGTAACGAGTTTATTGGATCGTATTTTAGCAGGGACCGGGTTGACTTGGAAAATTCAGGAAGATATGATTCTGATATCCCAGGCTGGTCCGGAAACCCCGGCTATACCACAAGCTCAGGAGCAGGAAACCGTTCTCCTTACCGGAACGGTTACCGATGTTCAAAAAAATGCCTTACCGGGAGTAACGGTGAAGATCGCCGGCACAAATATCGGAACTTCTACCGATACGGATGGTAAATTCCGGTTCAGCTATCCCAAAACCAAGGCACAGATTGTACTGGAATTTTCTTTTGTCGGCATGCAGACAACTTCTGTAAAATATGCCGGTCAAAAGGAGATAAATGTAATTCTTTATGAAGATCAGAAGGAACTGGATGAGGTGGTGGTGACCGGCTACCAGGTACTGGATAAGCGGACACAAACCAGCGCCATTACAACAGTTAAAGCAGAGGATATTTTGATTCCGGGAGTGACAAGCATCGACCAAATGTTGGAAGGACGTATTCCTGATATGGCTTTTATGCTGAATTCCGGAGAAGTGGGAGCTACTCCCCGTTTACGTGTCCGGGGTACTTCTACTTTGCTGGGAAACCGGGAACCCCTGTGGGTATTGGATGGAATCGTGATGACAGACCCTGTCGATGTCAATCCAGACGATTTGAATAATCCCGATTATCTGAATATTATCGGTAATGCCATTGCCGGTATCAATCCTCAGGATATCGAACGGATCGATGTGTTGAAAGACGCTTCTGCAACAGCTTTATATGGAACACGTGCAGCAAACGGAGTGATTGTAGTAACTACCAAAAAAGGACGGATCGGAAAACCGGTTCTTTCTTATACACACTCTTCTAAAATCACCCGCCGCCCACGCTATACCGACCGGAATATCAATCTGATGAATTCTCAGGAACGGGTACGATTCGGGAAAGAACTGGCAGACCAGCATTATATATTTCCTACCCAAATGCCGATGGTAGGATACGAAGGTGCTCTTTATCGTTTACAGAGCGGTCTGACAGACTACGATACCTTCCTCAACGAGGTAACCTGGTATGAACAGGTCAATACCGATTGGTTCGATATTCTGACCCGGGATTCATATTCCCATTCCCATACGTTAAATGTAAGCGGAGGTTCGGATATCATTCGTTATTACGCCTCCCTGGGATACGACCGGGATAACGGGGTTTCCAATACAACTTATACAGAAAGGTATACTGTAGCTGCAAAAATGGATGTACAGATGACTCCCAAAATGCTGATGGCAATCAAATTGAACGGCAATGTACAAAAGAAAAACCATCTGGTCTCCACCCTTGATGCGATGGATTATGCTTACAATACAACCCGGGCATTACCTTGTTTCAACGAAGATGGTTCCCTGTTTTATTATGAACGTTATAGAGGAGGATACGGTGGACAGGGGAATAAATACCTGCGTTATAATATTGTCAACGAAATTGATAACAGCTCCAGCGGATATGACGGCAAGGGCATTCAGGTCGATTTAAATCTGAAATACAACATACGGCCCACCTGGGATGTTACAGCTACCGGTTCATATTCTGTCAGCAGTACCTTACAGGAGGATTGGTGGGGCGATAAAACAGCCTATGTCGCTGCTTTAAAAAACGGGGAATACGAAGATAAACCGACACCGGGAGATGACGGGAAATGTATTCTTCCCTATGGTGGCATTTTGAAAACCAAAAATTCAGATACTGAAAATCTGACATTCCGTTTACAATCCAATTACCGTAAACTATTCGGAGCAAACGATCAGCATTTGATAACAGCCCTGTTGGGGTATGAAGTCAATATGTTACGCTCCAAATCTATGGATAATGAAGTGAGAGGCTACTTGAAGGAAAGAGGCATGCAATTTGCTGACATGAGTTCCCTGAACCTCGACGACTACCCTTTATATAAGGAATGGCTCCAGCAAAACCACCTGACCCTGAACCGGGGATTGACTAACCAGTTAAGTGTATATTTATCCTTGACTTACGGTTATCAAGAGTATTTTACATTAAATGTAAACGGACGTATGGATGCTTCCAATAAATTCGGAAGCCGGAGTAACGAACGTTTATTACCAGTCTGGTCGGTATCCGGTATGTGGAATATACAGGAAACTTTCCTGAAAGAGGCGCCCTGGCTATCCGAAATGCGCTTGCGCTTGTCTTACGGTATGCAGGGAAATATGCTGGACGGACAAACTCCGAATATGCTGATCACTCAGCAACCGATAAATTCTTATTATAATGAGAACGTCTCCAATGTATACCAGTTCCCGAATCCCAACCTGAAATGGGAAGAAACGAAACAAACTAATGTCGGACTGGATATGAGTTTTTTTGATGGACGTTTGAATATCGGTGGAGATTTTTACTACAAAAAGACTGAAAATGTTTTCTCTTGGGTAAATGTAGCTCCTACTAACGGTTTAACCTCTTATCTGATGAATAACGGAAATTTGGAAAATATCGGTTATTCAATCAATTTGTCTGCTACCCCAGTTAAAATCAACGATTTTGCCTGGAGAATTTCTACCAGTTATTCGGCCAACAAAAACAAAGCCCAAACGGATGCTGTCGAAAAATACGAATTGGAAGATTATCTGACAGGTACAGCTATTATTAGCGGGGAGCCTATCGGTACGTTTTACTCCTATAAATTACTGGGTCTGAACGCACAAAATGGAACTCCGGTGTTCGACGATTATGCCGACCGCCGGCATTTGCTGGAAAATAAAAGTCTGGAAGAAGTAGTCCGCATGGTGATGACCAACAGCGGAGTACGTGAACCGGTCTTTAACGGTAACCTTTTCAATACATTTACCTGGCGAGGAATCACTTTGTCCTTTAACCTGGCTTATAGTCTGGGCTCCAAAGTGCGTTTATTTGCTCTTTACGAACCGATTATCTCGGGAGTCAGTGCTGAAAATAATGTACGAAAAGAATTTGTCAATCGTTGGCAAGTGCCCGGAGATGAAAACCATACCCGCATCCCGGCCATTATCAACCGTTCGGATGAGATGTACGATTATTATAACCGTCATTGGTCTCAAGAACAGAGTAATAAAACCAAAACTTTTGCCTATAATCTCTGGGATATGTACGACAATTCCGACATCCGGGTGGTTAGTGGTAATTACCTGAAAATGCAGACACTGACTTTACGTTATTCCTTACAACCCAAATTGCTGAAAAAGACTCCGTTTTCTTCCGCTTCAGTTTCTTTCAGCACACAGAATCTGTTTACCATTTCTGCCAAGGCCCTGAAAGGTCAGGACCCTTCGCAGGCTGGATTTGCTAAACCGAATCTTTCGGTACGTCCGAATTATACGATAAGTCTAAATGTTTCATTCTGATAAAAATAATGGATATGAAAAAATTGATATACGGAATCATAATCGCCTTGTTTTGCTCCGGATGCGACGATTTCCTGAAAGAGTATTCGCAGTCGCAGACAGTGGCAAAAGAGGTCTCTCATTTCGATGAAGTGTTATTGGGTGACGGCTACTTGCCTGCTCAGAACAGAGCTTATATCTCAACGGATCATGCCGGTTTCCTGAATGTCATGGATGACGATGTCACTACCGTGGGCAGTCCGGGCCTCGCTGTTTTCTTTTGGCCGAATTGTGGCGTAAATCTGTTCGGCTATTACGCCTGGCAATTGGAGGTCGGACGCAATCCCACGGGAGATATGTTGCGGGACGATAGCCAAACCTGGCTCGATTTTTACCGTCGCATCAATGTGATGAATGTTATTTTGAAGGAAATCGACGATATCTCTGTCAATTCTCCGTCCGAAGAACTGGACCGGATCCGGGTAAAAGGAGAGTGTCATTTTATACGGGCCTCTCTCTATTTCACCCTGGTCAATTTGTACGGGAAAGCATATAACAAAGCTACTTCGGCTACAGACTACGGAGTACCTTTAAAATTAACGGAATATGTAGAACACGACAAAGACCATAAAACCCAATTTGAGCGTACACCCGTTGCAAAAATATATGAACAGATAGTAACAGATTTGAAGGCTGCAGTGAATTATTTAACAGAGAGTCCGCAAAAACGTCCTTTGCACAGGGCTTCCAAAGAGGCCGCACAATTGTTGCTCAGCCGGGTATATCTTTACATGCAGGACTGGCATAATGCAGCTCTCATAGCAGAAGAATTACTGAAAGAAGATACGCGGCTTTACTATATGTCCGCCCGGGATTCCGCCAGAGTGTTCCTGTCGGAAGACAATACGGAAGTTCTTTTTTCACAGGGTTCTATGAATTTTTACAATGGAATGACCGGAGACAGAGGTGATTTTGCAGTATCTGACAGCTTGGTACAATTGTATGACCAAGAGAATGATTACCGCCGATATTTTTTCGGAAAGAACCAAAGTACTTCTGCAAATTCATTACAATGGAAATACGATACGATCGCAGTTCCACACGTATCCGATATTTACACGTTACGGATTGCCGAAGGATATCTGAACCTGGCTGAAGCATATGCCATGGAGGATAATTCCCAGGGAGCCAACCAATATCTGCGGTTACTCCGTGAAAGCAGAATCCGGAATTATGTACATACCAATTATACCGGAGAAAAACTGGTGGAAGAAATCCGGCTGGAACGCCGCAAGGAGCTTTGCTTCGAAGGACATCGCTGGTTCGATCTGAGACGTTATGCTGTATGTGAAAAATATCCTTATAGTAAACAGATCCGGCATGCATTCAATGTGTACGACGGTAACAAATACGAATGGGATCGTACCGATATCTATGTGTTGGAGAAAGAAGATCCCGCCTATGTGATGCAGATTCCGAAATCTGTATTGGAATACGACGAAGAACAGATGCCGGAAAATCCGAGAAACAAACGTTCCCCGTTAGGCGATGACGAATAGTTGACAATCAATAAAACAAAAATATGAAACAAATAGGATTATACATACTACTGATATGCCTGTTGCTGGCTTGTCAGAAAGAAGACGGGATAACTCCCGGAATCGGATTTGAAAATTTGTATACGATCCAGGATGATCCGAACGATTCCATTCAGCACAAACGGTATGAACTGTATACAACTTACGGGGTTCCGGTCTTTTTTAACGATACCATCGGAAAAGTGTTTGTGAAAGTAGATGTCAATGGCGATTCGGTTTTCCGGTATGAAACTCTGGATCTGAACTGGACATTCAGCGGATCAAACAGCGGATCGGTAACTTACCAGGTGACCCGGTTGACGGATCCCGACCTGATGATGAAATCTTTACGTTTTGCAGAAATCTTTCTAAAAAACAGCCAACCGGCACTTTATCCCTATGCATTATGGCTGACAGAAAAATGTTATCAACTTTCTTCTGCAGGAGTAGAACAAAAAGAAATCATCAGCCGCTACCGGAATCTGATGTTCTCCTGGATAGATCAAATGAAAGAAGAGGAGATGCAGGAAAAGGCTATCGGTTTCCGAAATGAGGTGGTGAAATTAAAAGTACAGAATTATAGTGATGAGCTGAATGCTTTTAATAATATGCTGGACGAAAGCTTATATGATAAAAATTGGTGGAAGTTTTATCCGGACGAACGTATACCTTATTGGAGAAATTCGGCCAGTTTACAGGTTTGGTATCCCTGGCCGTTAGAAGAAGAATGGGAACAGGACAGCAGTTACCGGAAAGAGATGATGACCTACGGCAATTTTACAAATACGAATTGGCCGGAAGGCATCTGGACAAATGAAGAAGTTGATAATTATGCCCTTTATTGCCGGGAATTAGTCGGAGCGTTGGGATTTGTCAGCTATGATCCGGAAATGGGAATCCGTCGTACGCCTAGAAATACAGATATCGATCTGGAACTTTACCTGATAGAGATGATGAAATATAACCGGAAACAATTTTTGGAACGCTGGGAAGGATCTCCGCTTGTGATCAAGAGGTATGAAATTCTGTATTCCATCATCCGGGATGAGTTAGGTGTTGAATTATAATACTGATTAATATATGAAAAAGATAAAATATTTTTGTTGTCTGTTGGGACTGGTACTAACAGGACTGGCTTGTCAGGATGACGATGAGACGACTGTAATTCCGAAACCGGAAGGAATCACTTACGGTACGGTGACGGATAAAGGAGGAAATATTTACAAAACCCTGACTATAGGTAACCAAACCTGGCTGGCAGAGAATTTCCGTTACCGTCCAAAGGAAGCTACTGCTGCCGATTTGGTTACTTACGGGGAATCATACGGAGGAAATGAACGTACCATACTGGAAGGAACAGATATGAAGGCTTACCAAACCTTTTGCCGGAATTATTCCGGTCAGAAGTTTTTGCTTTATCTGCGTGAACAACTTTTCGCAGCCGAAGAGGCCGGCCGTTTGAATACAAGCAGTCCTTATAAAGTAGACTGGATTGCGGCACAGGTGGGAAATTACACCATTCCTAATCTGTTGTCCTATAATAGGCATAATGATATTAAAGACGAATTAACGGCTATATGGAATGATGCCATAGATTATTATTTCAAGGTCGATCAGGACTACCTGGAACGTTTCGGTTATCTGTATTCATACGAAGGAGCTTTAAAAGCTGTTAAAGAAGGAGCTCCGGAAGGGTTTCATTTACCCACTGACGCGGAATGGATGATGCTGGAACGTCATCTGGGAATGAACACCGAAGAGTTAGAGGACCTGGAAAATTGGAGAGGTCACGTAGGTGAGTTATTGAAAACAGGAGAACAAGGAATCGGATTTAATGCTTTGTATGGTGGAGCTGCCATATATGCCTTGTCGACGATTTATAACTCCCGCTATGTATATAAAAATGAAGGAGCTTACTTCTGGAGCAGCGATCAGATTTTTGTATCGGACAGCTTGTCAAATGGAATTGTCCGGAACATATCTGTATATCATTCCGGAATCCGGCGTATGACAAGTCGTTTAATCAGTACAACCGAAAATATACGTCCCTCTTATAGTGTAAGATTAATAAAAATAAAATAAAACCAGATTAATATGAAGAATATATTACTAATTGCCTTTTGTCTGCTTGTTTCAACAGTATGGGCTAAAGAAGAAAAAAACAAACGTATTCAGTATTGTACGACTTTGGAAGAAGCCATGCAACAGGCTGCCCAAAAACATAAACCGATTTTTTTCAATTGTTATGCCGGATGGGCTGCCCCCTCGGCCTGGATGGATTCGGTCGTACTGACAAATCCTGACTTGGTATCGTTCATTCAGAAACATTTCGTCAGTTTACGTATAGATATGCCCAAAACCCAAGAGGGACGTAAACTGGCAGAACGTTACAAGATAAAATTTTATGCCCATTACCTGATTTTGGATGAAAAAGGAGAAATTATACACCGGATTTCCGGAGGAAGTAAAGCTCCTGAATTTAAGGAAAAATTAAAATTAAGCCTGAATCCGAAAACCTCATTGGCAGGAATGAACCAACGCTATGAAAAAGGGGAACGGTCAGCTAAATTTTTAACAGCTTATGCCGGGGTATTAAAAACGGCAGATGAAAACAAAAAATTTCAGGAGGTGGCTGATTATTATTTGAAACATATCGATTCTACCGATCTATATTTGCCCCGATCCTGGGAAATTCTCTGGAACAAAGGAAAAAGGTACAACAGTGAATGGTTCCGTTTTATTTATAACCATAGAAATGAATTGATAAAACAAAACGGAGAAAAAGTTCAGACCTTTATAATACAGGTACTTTTTCATCAAATTTATCCTTATATGATATTTGAGCGAGTGTATGATAAGGATTTTATTTCAGAAGTAGAACAGAAAGTCCGTGATCTGAATTTTAATTCGCTTAGCTGGGAACAGTTGTTGGCCATGTGTAATATTTTGCATCTCAGACAAGAGAAAAAATATGGGGAAATGTTAGACCTCTGGGGAAAAATCGTGCCGAACTTGCCGAATGAAACCTTGAAAATCAAATACGACGTTACCCTGGGACGTTTACAGGATATGAGTGAAGCTGAAAAAAAACAGGCAATCGCTTATTTGGAAGGAAGAATGAAAGGAATGGGGCAATCACTCTTAGCCAAGTATCGCCATATTGTAACTGAATTATCCGACTATCAGGGAATTCTTTTCGAAACAGATGGCTTACAGAAAGCTTTGGCAAAAGCCCGGAAAGAGAATAAAGCGGTCTTTGTCGATTGTTATACCAGTTGGTGTGGTCCCTGTAAAATGATGAGTAGCAAGGTTTTCCCGGACAAACAAGCCGGAGACTTTTTTAATCCGCGTTTTATCAGTCTTAAAATCGATATGGAAAAAGGGGAAGGAAAAGAATTGGCTCAAAAATGGAATATCAGTGCTTTCCCGACTTATCTGATTCTAAATCCTCAAGGCGAAGTAGTGTATACTTCACGGGGATATATACCGGTCGAAGAGTTGATCAAACGGATGAATGAAGGTCTGGAACAATGGAAAAATAATATAAAAACCGGAAAATAATATGCTAACGAAATTGTTACATCGATTATATGGAATTGTTATCATCGGATGTATATTGCTATGTCCTGTATTATCCGGATGTGACGATGACACGGTGAATGGATTTTTACAATTCTCTGATGATAATCTTTTATTAAGGGCTGCCGGGGATACTGTCGTCATTGACGTCACCGCCGGTTCCGGCTGGAAAGCCGAGAGTATGGCCGATTGGTGTACTGTGGAAGAAAAGCAGGGAGAGGCCGAAGAAAAGTTGATCATCCGGGTTAGTCCGTCGGATGACATATACGAAAGAGGAACGGCAGTGAAAGTAACTTGTGGAGATAATGTGGTTCGTCTGTCTGTACGTCAGGAACCGATGGTATTTGAAGTGACGGATGGTAAGAAAACTTTAAATTTCACGAAGAAGGTTGCTACCGATACCCTGAAGATTCATACCAATATGGCTTGGAAAGTAGAAATTGCCGATACGACAGGCTGGTTACAAGTAGCAGATACCATAGGTTCAGGAGATGCCGAACTGGTTTTTACAACCACAGATAATAGTCAAAAGAAAGGAAGATCTACGACCATTCGTTTGAAATACGGTGTACGTACATTGAAATTAACTGCTTCCCAAGAAGGAGGAATCCGTGTGGACGGACACATACGGAAACACTATGGTGAACGGGACCCCGAAAACGGTTTTAACCTGATTTTTTTGGGAGATGGCTTTACGCCCGATGATCTGATTGCAGAAACGGGAGTATTCGACTTGGCGGTAGAAGAAGCTTGTGAGGCCTTATTTGCTGTCGAACCCTATAAAACCTACAAGGAATATTTCAATGTCTGGTCGGTGGCTTGCGAATCGAAAGAACGGGGAGCCGGAACTTCCGAGTCAGGAAATACAGCATTATTCAGTTACTTTAACGAAGAGAACCACCGCATAATTGGAAGCAATACAAGGGCTTTCAATTATGCGAACCAAATTCTGGGAATGGATGACGACATACTGAAAACAAATTCTGTTATCATTGTATTGGTTAATGACGAACGTTATGGAGGCTCAACCTATTGGTATGGCGACCCGACTGATAAGAATGATACCGATTACAGGACAGTCAGTTATGTTCCCCTGAACAGAGATGCGCAACTACCGGGAGGATTTACCAACATTTTCCTGCATGAAGTCGGTGGACACGCTATCGGAAAACTGGGAGACGAATGGTCTACCGAACAGTTGTTTACTACTGAAGATAAAACTTTAATAAATAATTATAGAAATTGCAGGCTATATTGTTATAATCTGGGGCTACCTATAAATGCGGCACTGATTAATTTTCCACAGTATTACTGGAGTTTTTTAAATGGAAACACAGATCGTTATAGCGAAGTATTGAAACCTGCTGACGGAGGTTACGGATGCCTCAGTGATGCAACTAACCAGGCATTTGTTTATCATTGTGAAGAAGAGAGTTGTATGATAAACAACGTACCTTATTTCAATGTTGCTTCCCGGTATGCTATTGTACAATATCTTTTGTTCCGCCTGAATGTATATGAATATAGCTCCGCGGGCATGGGAAAGGCGGTCAATCACTTCCTTGAACATGACCAATATGAACTACCGGCCAGTTATACCGTATCGGACAGGCCTCCCCTTCCGATGCCAGCCCGGATGGTGGAGTAAAATAGAGTTAACCCCTGAACAAACATCATCAAGAGAGGGTATGTCAGACACACCCTCTCTTAGTATTTACAAATATGTCAATTTTTTCCGGAAAGAAAAGAATCCGTCAAAAGGTTTGCAAAAAACACAGAAACAACGCTCCACACAGGGAGAAAACAGGGTGAAGACAGGCAACATAACCGTTACACCCCCTATTCATACCCTATTCACACCTTATCCCCGATGTATGTATATAGGGCGTGAATAGGAGATGAATAAGGAATAATCCCTAACCTGAAGCTTTTCAGACCGGCAAATCATCCGCAACAGGTTAGTTTATCTATGGGTTAATTAATCGCTGAAAGACCTGAATTTCTTCAAGCGGTTCACTGTGAAGTATAATAGGCGGATTTCGCTCCCGGATACCTGCTCTCTTTGCCGGAGGCTTGAAAGGCCGACGACACGTGTTATTCCGCCGGTATGCTATTGTACAATGGCTTCTGTTCCGCCTGAATGTATGTGAATATAACGCCGCCGGTATGAGGGAGTTGGGCAATCACTTCCTTGAACATGACCAATATGAACTACCGGCCGACTATACCGTATCGGACAGACCACCCCTTCCGATGCCGGCTCAGGTAAAATAATAGAGCTTTAAGCCGAATAAAACATCAGATCCTGTCATAACTTACCGTTTAGCCGGAACATGATGGCAGGATATCTTTTTTAGAAATCTGCATAATCATAACTAACAGTACCAGATTTCGCAGTCGATTTTTTAAATAACGGAAAGCATTTTTCTTATGGGTTTTGACAGTAAGCACAGACAGATTCAGCAGTTGGGCTATTTCCTGATTTTTCTTACCCTCTAAAGATAAAAGAATGACCTCCTGGCTACGTTGCGGCAATTCACCGATGGCTGCGTACAACTCCCGCAATATTTCTTCCTCTTGCACTGAAAAATCGGGTAGTTTTTGTTCATAAAGCACATGTGCCATGTATTTTTCTTCGACTGCCCGGTGTTTCCAGTAATCTGCACAACGGTTCGAGACGGCTTCGTACAAATAAGCTTTAAATCCGTTGATAGAATTGTATTGTTTGTTACTTTCCCAGATATTGATAAAGATTTCCTGCACGATATCTTCAGCCACCTTGTGATTTTCCACTCTGCGTTCTGCAAAAAGGACAAGGTAACTATAAAATTGCTGAAAGAGTTTATGATAAGCTTGTTCGTCTTTCAAGTTAAAGCGCTGCAAAAAATCTTTCTGTTCGCTCACAGTGTCTTCCGTCGTTTTACCGAACAAAATAAAGGATTAATAATAGATTTTCCAATTTATATTCCAAATTCTTTTGAAAAACTGTGTCAGCAAAGTCCATACTTTATTCTTTTTCTTCGCTGACACAGTTCAAATTACAACTTCAATGTCCAGAGACACCTCTCTTATGAGAGCGGTTTCTTAAACTCTTTGAATACCCGCTTTATTTCATCGACATAGTCCAGTTTTTCCCAGGTAAAAAGTTCCACTTCTTTCTCAACCGTAGGCCAATAATTCGAAGTGAACACTTTTTTCACTACTTCGGGTTTGCGTCCCATGTGTCCATAACTGGCAGTCTCCTGATAAATCGGATTACATAATTTCAAGCGTTCTTCGATAGCCCTCGGACGAAGGTCGAAAATCTCGCTGACTTTCCCGGCAATCTCTGCATCCGTTAAACAGACTTTCGAAGTACCGTAAGTATTTACATACACTCCTACAGGACGGGCAACGCCGATCGCATAGGAAATCTGGATCAGGATCTCGTCGGCTATCCCCGCTGCTACCATATTTTTAGCGATATGACGGGCAGCATAGGCAGCAGACCGGTCGACTTTCGAAGGGTCTTTTCCGGAGAAAGCTCCCCCACCGTGGGCTCCTTTCCCCCCGTAGGTATCGACGATAATCTTACGCCCTGTCAGCCCTGTATCTCCATGAGGACCTCCGATCACAAATTTACCGGTCGGGTTGACAAAAAGAATGACATTTTTATCGAATAAAGCCTGTACCCGTTTTGGCAACAGGGCCTTTACCCGGGGCAGCAGAATATCGACGATATCTTTTCTGATCCATTCCACCATAGCCTCGTCGGCTTTCAGCTGGGCTTCCGGCGTTTCGTTGGCCGGCTTGATGAAATCGTCATGCTGGGTAGAAATGACAATCGTATGTATACGGACCGGTTTCCCTTCATCACCGTATTCAATGGTCACCTGTGATTTCGAATCGGGACGCAGATATTGCATCAACTGACCCTCTTTCCGGATTTGAGCCAATTCTTTCAGTAAAAGATGGGCTAATTCCAGGGACAACGGCATATAATTATCGGTCTCGTTACAGGCATAACCGAACATCATCCCCTGATCACCGGCCCCCTGTTCCATCGGATCTTCACGCACCACTCCCCGGTTGATATCCGGCGATTGTTCGTGGATCGCAGAAAATACCCCGCAACTATTTCCGTCGAACATATACTCACTCTTGGTGTAGCCGATCTCATTGATCACTTCACGGGCCACTTGCTGCACGTCTACATAAGTCTTTGTTTTAATCTCGCCTGCAATGACAGTTTGTCCGGTTGTCACCAAAGTTTCACAGGCTACTTTTGCTTCCGGGTCGAACGCCAGAATCCGGTCGAGCACTGCATCCGAAATCTGATCGGCAACCTTATCAGGATGCCCTTCCGATACAGACTCTGAAGTAAATAAATATCCCATAATTTAATTGAAAATTGAAAATTGAAAATTGAAAATTGAAAATTGAAAATGTACTATACGCAATCAATATCCAATCGGTTAATTATATTACGGGAAAGGCAATGGATGGTTGAATTCAGAAGTATATGCATTTTAGCAATTTTTTTCTGTGGTTGCAATCAGCCAAATCTTTCCACAATGACGGGACAAAGATAGGAAGGAAAAAGGTAAAAGTAAAAAGTTAAAGGTTAAAAAAAAGCAGAAAGAAGAAAAGCGCATCATTCGGGTTTTATTATTAATTTTGCGGCCTATATTCAAAGTATCGTTATGGCATTCTTATATAATATTGGAATTCAGGCATATCATCTGGCTATACAATTGGCAGCTCCTTTCAATGAAAAAGCAGCCCTTTTACGTAAAGGCAGAAAAGAAGTCTGGAAAAAAGCAGCCGGTATACAACGGGGAGAAGGTCGTTTGGTGTGGTTTCATGCCGCTTCTTTGGGCGAATTCGAACAAGGCCGCCCGGTGATCGAAGCCTTGAAGGCCGCAGAACCGGCAACCCAAATCCTGCTTACCTTTTTTTCGCCCTCAGGTTATGAAATCCGCAAAAATTATACCGGTGCAGATTACATCCTTTATCTGCCGGGAGATACGCGACGCAATGCGGTCCGCCTGATTGAAAAATTCCGTCCGGATGCAGCGGTCTTTATCAAATATGAATTCTGGTTCCACTACCTGAACGAACTGAACAAACGAAACATCCCGGTATATCTCATCTCAGCCATTTTCCGTCCCAACCAGCCTTTTTTTAAAAGTTGGGGAAAACTCCACCGGCGGATGCTGGGATGCTTCAAAGAATTGTTCGTGCAGGACGGGCAATCGGTGGAATTACTGAAATCCATCGGCATAAAAAATGTCAGACTGACAGGAGATACCCGTTTCGACCGGGTAAAACAGATCGCGGAAAATGCAAAACAAATCGTCAAAGTAGAGCAATTCTGTGACGGCCACCCCGCCATCGTCTGCGGCAGCACCTGGCCACCCGATGAAGAAATTCTCCTGGAATATATCAACTGCCATCCGGACGGTTATAAATGGATCATCGTCCCTCATGAAATCGGGGAAAATCACATCAAAGCGATTCTGGACAAATGCAGGAAGAAGGTAGCCCGCTACACCTCGGAAAATACCGATTTGGCCGGTAAGGAGGTATTGATTATCGATTGTATCGGTCTGCTTTCATCGATCTACCGGTATGGGAAGATCGCTTATATCGGCGGAGGTTTCGGAGTCGGTATCCACAATACCCTTGAAGCTGCCGTGTATGGAATACCGGTAATTTTCGGACCCAAATATCAAAAATTCAACGAAGCGGTCAGCCTGATCCGGGAAGGCGGAGCTTTCAGCATTTCCAACGGGGCAGAACTTTCGGAGATCCTGGACAGCCTGATTCAGCATCCGGCAATTGCAGTAACCGCCGGACAAAAGGCATTGGAATATGTGAACAGCCAACTGGGTGCGACAGCAGTAATCAGTAAAGCACTAAGCACTACAATTTAGAGAGGCCACGATCAAAAGGAGGATATAAAATCCCTTTTTCGGTAATGATTGCCGTGATCAATTCATGACGGGTCACATCGAAAGCAGGGTTATACACCTTTATTTCCGGAGGTGCCATCCGTCGGGTATACCATTTTTCTGTGATTTCACCGGCTTGCCGTTCTTCAATGGGAATATGTGCCCCATCCGGACATTTTAAATCAACTGTAGAAGTCGGTCCAAGTACGTAAAAAGGAATTCCATAATATTTAGCTAAAACAGCAACTCCGGAAGTACCTATTTTATTAGCAACATCTCCATTAGCCGCTATCCGGTCGCATCCCACCAAAACAGCCTGCACCTTTCCCTGTCCCATCACACAGGAAGCCATATTATCACAGATCAAAGTGACATCGGCTCCTGCTTTCTGAAGTTCAAAGGCAGTCAAACGTGCCCCCTGTAACAATGGACGGGTTTCATCTGCATACACTTTAAAATGATAACCACGCTCCTGTCCCAAATAAACAGGAGCCAAAGCCGTACCATATGCTGAAACAGCGAGATGTCCGGCATTACAATGAGTCAGCAGTCCCATGCCCGGTTGCAAAACACTTAATCCCCATTCCCCGATACTCCGGCAAGCAGCCGCATCCTCTGCCCGGATAGCTTCCGCCTCCTGCTGCAATTTTATTTTTATTGTATCAACCTGCTGATCCTGCAATGACAAAACACATTTTTCCATCCGGTCCAAAGCCATAAATAAATTTACAGCAGTAGGACGTGAAGAAGCCAGGTATTTTTTTACCTCCGTAAATTTTTGAAAAAAAACGGAAAAAGACTGTTCCCCGAATTGTTGTGCACAAACCGCCATGCCATAGGCAGCAGCAACCCCGATCGCCGGGGCCCCCCTCACCTTCAGGTGATAAATGGCTTCCCAAATCTCCTCCGGAGTATATAAGCGGAGATATGCTTCCCGATTGGGCAATTGCGTCTGGTCGAGAATAATTACAGCCGGCTCTTCCCAATCGACACTTACCGTCGTCAGGCCGGCCAAACCTTCACTTTTCATTTTTCTTGCATCCATTCGTTCAGCGTATCGAGCAAGTCTTCTTTCGACACCGGATCGAAATCTTTAATCCGGCAAGCATGGCTCATATCCCCTCTTACGTATTTACGGCATTTTCCGTTTTTCTTCAAATCGACGCCGGTAGCATACCAGGGATCACTTCCGCCGTATACAAACAAAATCCGCTCGGCATCCGTCTGCAACCATTCGTTGATCGCCTTCATCTGTTTGTCATTAAAAGGCTTTTTTTCAACACCTTCAGGCATAGTGAACGAAAAGTCGATATCTTTATCGTCTTCGGGTAAGAATTTCTTGAACGGTTTTATTTTATAATCATACATCCCGATCTCGGTCAAAGCAGCATAAAAAAACGGTTGCATGCGGACGATGTACTTATCTTCAAAAAAATCAGGGGAAGACACTTTCACCAGGTATTCGAAGATCTCCTCCCAATCGGCACTTTCCTGATCGGGAATATCGGCACAATTATTCCCCCACTGCCAAAACGCAAAAGGATATTCCAGAATCATCAGCTGCAGGGCCCGTTTGGTCCCTCCCACCATCCGGTACGTATATTTCTTTTCGGCAGCCAACTCCTCGAGCATAGGAAGCAGCGTATCGAGATGTTCGAAACACATGGTCTGAAAATCACGGATCGTATAATGACAGGTATTCAGATCCTCCCAGTTAAAAAGCGCTTTCACCCCACTCTTCGCCGTTCCTAACCGGTTCAGGAATTTATCCAAACGGGGATCTACATACTCCAGATTCAGGGGAGCCACATACGGTACACTGATATCCACATCGGCCGGGTAAAAATAACGGTGAAATATCGTCGTCTGCCCTCCTTTGCTGATTCCGGTACTGATCCATTTCGATGCCGGATAAATTTTCTGCCTGATAGCCTGTATAATCTCGTGTTGGTCATCGGCAGCCTGCTTGATGGTCAGGTTTTCCCAGGGAATCCCTCCTTCCGGCACACTTTGATCGAAAAAACGGTGCTCTATCGTCAGCTGATTCCCTTTCAGGATATTAGCCAATTCACCTTCTTCCGACGACCAGATATTATAGCCTTCCAACTCGACGATTACCGGAGCATCCGATTGTTTATGCCCCAGCAACACCCGTTGCCGGAAAGTCCCTTTCGCGGGATCGGAATGATCGACCGGCTGCTCGAACCAGAATTGATAATACTCCTGAAAAGGCTTTACATCCAGTTTCTGAATCTCACTAATCTGTGGTATCTGTTGCAACTTTTCATAAATCCCATCTCCGGCCCATACCGCCAGGGTAAACCATACACAAACAAAAGTAGTTAAGAGTTTTCTCATAATTCAAATAATTTAAAACATCATCCAATCTCCACCCTTAGTCGGGACTTATCTCAACGGGGACAAGGTACGAAAAAAAGGCAGAAAGTAAAAAAGTAGCATGCAAAAAGTAAAAGACAAATGCTAAAAAGCGATCCGTAAAAGCAAGAAATCCATTTGCCGGCAGGCAAGAAATTGATTAGCTTTGCGACAATTATCAAAACAGTTTATAATCCAAATCCGGAACAGTCTATGAAGATATCCATAAAGGCAGCTATAGCTTTGAAAACAAAGGCTTTGACAGGAGGATTATCCCTACTGTTTCTTTTAGGCGGATGTCATAAAAAAGTAAACTACTTTAACGGGGAGATCATAACCGTGAAAGATATTCCGGTAAGCGACACGCTGACCGGGGAACGGCTGCTGCTGGACAGTATCATTGCAAATGGAAGAGGTATATCGTTATCCGTTACCATTTTAATTCAGTCTATCGGGTCCTTGAGGCCATCGGACTTTATGAACTTTATAAATGCTAAGCGACATGAGCTATTTCACACCCTATAAAGAACATTACAAAGCCCTCATCCGTTTGGGTATCCCCATTGTCATCGGACAAATCGGTATTGTGGTGGTAGGCCTGGCCGATAATATGATGGTGGGACAATATGCCACTCTCGACCTGGCTGCAGCTTCATTTGTCAACAGTGCCTTCAATATCCCCATTCTTTTCGGTCTGGGTTTTTCTTATGGTCTTACTCCCCTGGTCGGACAATTTTTCGGCCGTCATGACAAATATCATGTCGGTCAACTGCTACGCAACAGTCTGTTGGTAAATCTCTTCATCGGCTTGCTCCTGACCCTGGCGATGACAGTGGTATGGTTCAATATCGACCGGCTAGGACAGCCTGAAGAATTGCTCCCGTTGATCCGGCCTTATTTTCTTCTCCAGCTGGCATCTCTGGTATTCGTCATGTTATTCAATTCTTTCAAGCAATTCGCCGACGGTATTACGGATACCAAAACGCCCATGTACATCATGATCTCCGCCAATCTGGTGAATATTGCCGGAAATTATATACTGATCTACGGAAAATTCGGACTACCGGCCCTGGGTGTCGTAGGAGCAGGCATTTCCACCTTAACGGCCCGTATCCTCATGTTTGCAGCTTTCGCCGTCTTATTTTACCGCAGCCTCCGTTACCGCCGCTATCTGGTCGGTTACAAACGGGGTAAATACAATTTCACCGATATCCTCTCACTCAATAAAATGGGTTGGATGGTCGGTTTACAGATGGGACTGGAAACTGCCCTGTTCAGTATTACGGGAATTATGATCGGTTGGCTGGGAAGCATTGCCCTGGCCGCCCATCAGGTGATGGTGGCTATCTCAACTTTAGGTTTTATGATCTATTACGGAGTCGGAGCAGCGGTATCTGTACGGGTGAGTAATTATTTCGGCCGTCAGGACCTGCTCCATGTGCGCCGCACGACGATGGCAGGCTTCCACCTCATTCTTTGTCTCGCTGTCTGTGCCTGTACTGTGTTCTTATTTTCCCGGGAACTGATCGGATATCTATTCACCACCTCCGAAGAAGTCATCCGGGTCGTATCCACCCTGGTCTATATCCTGCTGGCCTACCAATTCGGGGATGCCCTTCAGATTACCTATGCCAATTCCCTCCGCGGTATCGGCGATGTGATCTCCATGGCTGTCATCTCCTTTATCGGTTACTTCCTGATCGCCATGCCCGTATGCTACATCTGCGGCTTTGTACTCGAGTGGGGCATCACAGGAATCTGGATCGGTTATCCGATAGGGCTTACCCTGACCGGAGTCATGCTTTGCGGGAGGTACTACTGGAAACTAAAAACTAAAACTCAGAGCAAAGAATTTTATTGATTTCCCGGTATCCTTTTTCCTTATCGGCAAAATGCACGGTATGGAAACCCAGTTGACGAGCCGCATCGACATTTTCCTTCAGGTCGTCGATAAAGAGCGTATCTTCGGGGTATGCCTGAAAACGGTCGATCAGGATCCGATAAATCTCTTTTTCGGGTTTAATCAGTTTTTCGTGAGCCGAGATGATCTGGCCCTCGAAATACCGAAAGACCTCCCGTTCTTTCAGGTAGTCATAAAATTCCAGGGACATATTGGAAAGGCAGAATAAACGGTAACCTTTACCGGCCAACTCTTTAATCAGACATTGTGTTTGGGGAATATCCCGCAACGAATGTTTGATAAATTCGACAAAATCCCAACATTCGGCATAAGGACGTCCCGAAAAAACACTCATTTCCCGAACGATATTCACCTGATCGATCGTCCCCCGGTCGTAATCGGGCCAAAATTTCCGGAAAAACCCCCTTTCAAACAGACTCACCGGCATTGCACGATCACCGGTATATTCTTCCATCAAACGTTCGGGACTCCAATCGACCACAACTCCACCCAAATCAAAAACCACATTTTTCATATACTTGTCATTTTTCAATCATACCTATTTTCGATATCTAAAGTTACAAAACTTATACCAACTTATCCGCTCACTGAAAAATCTATCCGGCAAGTGGATTAAAAATCTACAATTACCCCGACAGAGGGTAAAACCGTTCCGCCCAATTCATTTTTTATGCTGCGCATCTGATAATAACCTTCCCGGTCAGGATCTTTGCGATAGCTTCCGTCGGGATTTTCGACAGGCACCAGCTCATCGGGACCTAAAGCTTTATAGTTATAGATATTCTGAATGTCCGCATAAAATATCAACGACCACTTTCGAAAGAAAAAACTCTTATCCACCCTGACATCCAGTTGATGGAAAGCCGGTAATCGCTGTGTATTGAAGCGCGAATAATCATAATAAGGCTGATGTTTGGCCTCCCAGGCTTCTATCCGTGCCGAAGTCTCCCGATCATAAGGCGTATAAGGCCCACCCGCCACATATCTCCATTTAAACCCCAAATCCCAACTTTTACCTATCCTACGGGTTGCTGTCAGAGAGAATATATGGCGGTTATCCCAACTACTGGGTATATAACGACGGGTATTCTGCAAATTTTCATCCAACTGTTTAAATTCGGAATAATACCAGGTATAAGCCAACGAAGCAACGACACCATAAAATTCCTGGGTTCTGAGCATCAATTCCAGCCCATAAGCTCTCCCTTCTCCGACGGGTCGAACCGCTTCGTCACCCACCGCCACATAGTCGGTACCTTTATTGGCCAAAGCAACCGAATCGGTCAGGGATACGGGATAATGATCGTAAGTCTTGTAAAAACCTTCCAGTGTAATCCGGGTAGTCGTTCCCGGACGATACTCAACTCCCAGTACATAATGATCGGCTCCGATATATCCGGTCTTATTCCGTTTATTCACCAGAACTCCCCCGGCGTCTGCAAAACCCAGCGTCGTATAGGCAGGCAACTGATAATACCGGCCGATATTGCCATTTAGCGACCAGCGTTCGTCGAATGCATAAGAAAATGAGAAACGGGGCGATATTTGCCGGTAAAGAGCAGCTGTTTTACCGGTATAATTACATCCGTCCGCCCGGAGTCCCAGGGATAAAGCCAGCCGTTCGGAGAAAAAAGACCGGGACACCTGGCCGAAGACCGCCCATTTCCACATATTCAAAGCCCGGGAATAATACTGATCGATAGCTTCTCCCGCAGCGAACAGCCGCCGGGCCGTAGTATTGTCATAGTGGGCATATTCGATACCTGCCCCAACCTGAAGTTTAAACCCATTCGCTGCATAACGATGATGCTCGAAACGGAATTTATTTTCCGATTCTCCAGAGCGATAGTCGATTGTTTTGGGATTATGACGGTCATTGCCGGTGTATTTCTCGACCTTATTGTACAATCCACTCCGGCTTAGGACGAAAAAGTGATACCAGTTATTGCCGTAATGCTTAAAGGTCGTTCCCAAAGTATAACTCCATTGCCGGCTTTCCGGCAACCAATCGAGCAAATATTTCTGATGATCGTCGGGATTCTTCAGGTCGGTATTCAGACGGTTGATATCGTATCCGCCAATACCGAGCAAAGTCCATTCATTCCGGGCATTCAAACGGGTGACCGTCTTGAATTGCATATCATTATACACCGGAAGAAAAGGCAAACCGATGATACCGAACAACATCTTCAGATAACTTCGCCGGGCCGAAACAATAAAAGTAGTCTTTGGAGCCAACGGACCGTCCAAAGACAGGCCGTAATCAGTAGCACCGAAAGTAACCCGCGTCTTCACCCGGTCGGGATTTCCCTCGATCTGTCGAAATTCGAGCATAGAACTCATCATATTACCATAAGAAGCCGGGAAGGCACCGGAAAAGAAATTTACCTCTTTGACAAAATCGATATTCACAATACTGACTACCCCACCGGAAGCCCCCTGAGTAGCGAAATGATTTAAGATGGGCAATTCAACTCCGTCCAGATAAAACCGGTTTTCAGCAGGCCCACCACCCCGGACTACAAAATCATTCCGGAATGCAGGCGAAGACAATACCCCCGGCATGGATTGTACTACTTTGGAAATATCCCGGTTGCCTCCGGGATTTTTTTCAATCTCCGCAATTCCTATCCGCTGAATGGAAACCGGAGTTTCTACTGTTTTACGGTAAGGACTGGCTTTGACTACGACCTGTTCCAAAGTAGTCGATGCAGGTTCCAAACCGATATTTTCCGTTCTCTCTCCGGCAGTACCCAACAGAAACCCTACTGTCACCAAAGTCTGATAACCGATACTACTCACCTCCAAGCGGACAAGTCCCGGAGGAACATTTTCCAACCGGAATCTTCCCTCCTCATCCGTCGCTCCCCCCAGAGTCGTCCCATAAACTACGACATTCGCAAATGGGATCGCCTCATTGCTCGCCAAATCGAAGACTCGTCCTTTAACGACACCTTTATTTTGTGCCTGGACAGCTGGTCCGATACCCAGACAAAATAAAAATAATACGATCCAATATCTCATCTCTAAAATATCTTACTATTTATAAACTCTTCTCCCGACGGGTCGGCAAATGTACACAAACGAATCGTCATCTGACAAAAAATCCCCCATCGATTACCGGTCAATGAGGAATTTTTCAAGAAAATATGAGTATTGAACATTAAGAATATATCCTTTATACGAGCAACTTAGCAAAAAGATTCAAAAAAAATTCTACTTTTCTTTGGAGGTTATATGAAAATATCTACCTTTGCACCCGAGTTCTTTGCCCAGGTGGCGGAATTGGTAGACGCGCTGGACTCAAAATCCAGTGTCCTCAACAGACGTGCGGGTTCGATTCCCGCCCTGGGTACAAATTGAAAATCAAGGAGTTAGATGAAAATCTAACTCTTTTTTTGTAACCCATGGGACCGGGGCATGGGGTTTCTTGAGGACTGGTACTATCTTAGAAAAAGTTTACTGATCACCTATCTTACAATTTATTCCTGGAAGATTTCAGCCCTCACGCGGCTGAGGGTTTCGGGAGTCATCAACAGATAAGAAGCGATATGGCTGATAGGGGCTCTTTTGGCTGCTTCGGGAAAATCTTTTAGAAAACGTTTATAGCGTTCCTTGGCAGTTTCGAATCGCCAGGAGTCGGCTTTGTTCTGGGATACCATAAGGCCCCATTCTAAAATTTTCTTGTATAATTGAGCAATAGAGGAATAAGAAACAAACAATTCTTGCAGACCGGTATAGGGGATGTCGTACACCACGGTCGGTTCGATGGCTTCGATCATCAAGCGTGTGGGTTCTTGTCTGAACAGGCTGATGATGCAAAATACCAAATCATCTTCACACGAAAAATGTTCGGTGATATCATGCCCGTTTTTGTAGTAATACTGACGTAACATTCCCGATTCGACATAATGGAAATGGCGGGCTATCCGGCCTTCTTCGAGGAGAAGTGTAATAAGCAAATTTAAAAGCAGCATTTTTTGGTAAAGTTGCTTAATCACTTTTTGGTAAACTTGATCACCACTTT
>ENA-UEPJ01000064-UEPJ01000064.1-human-gut-metagenome-genome-assembly--contig:-NODE-64-length-126051-cov-8.767023_pt1 | contig 126051 bp, 108 predicted proteins | sample MGYA00242890_ERZ507896 | MGnify/ENA primary metagenome ERZ507896 (study PRJEB26167, sample SAMN06115508) | human gut metagenome | host: Homo sapiens | place: China:Qinghai | collected 2015-08-20...
AGAGCGATGAATTTTCTATGAAATCTCAGTTTTTTCACTCGCAGCCGCCACCTCGCGCAGCGCGCGGAGCATCGCATCGACCTCAAACGCGCGATTAAAGGCCGAAATGCTCAGCCGCACGGTGCCGTCCGGCAGAGTCCCGGCGGTCCTGTGCGCGAACGGCGCGCAGTGCAGGCCCGCGCGCACCCAGATCCCCTCGGATGCAAGCCGCGCAGCAAGCGTCTCGCAGTCCGTCTGCGCCGCGCAGAGACTGAGTGTCCCGCTCTGCGCCTCGCCTGTAAACAGACGAATACTCGGAATATCCTCCAACATGGATGCAAGCAGCCTTCTAAGGCGGATTTCGTGCGCAAGCAGGCGCTGCGGGGTCTGCTGCCGCACAAAGCGCAGCCCGGCGGCAAGGCCGCAGATGCCGCAGACGTTCTGCGTCCCGGCCTCCGCGTGATCCGGCAGCTCCGGCGGCATATCCGGCAGGCGCGAGGCGCTGCCGCTGCCGCCCTCCAGAAGCGTATCCGGCATACGGGCGCACAGGAGCAGCCCCGTGCCCTGCGGGCCGTAGAGCGCTTTATGGCCCGGCATACCGATAAAATCCGCGCCCAGCTCCGCAAGGCGCACGGGCAGCAGCCCCGCCGACTGCGACGCGTCGAGCACGAACGGAACGCCGCGCGCACGGCACAGGGCCGCAATTTCTTCGACAGGCAGGATATACCCGAACACGTTGGACACGTGCGTGCAGATCACGGCGCTTGTGCCCGGCGTGATGGCGCGGTCGAACGCGGAAATCGTATCCGCCGGGTCAAACAGCCGCCGTCCGGCGACGATGATCTCTGCGCCAAGATGGTGCAGCGGCCGCAGGACCGCGTTATGCTCAAAACCGGAAATAACCGCACGTCCGCCAGGCTTTACGAGCGTTTTGATCGCCAGATTCAGCGCATGGGTCGCATTCATGGTGAATACGACCTGCTCCGGCTGCGCGTCAAACAGCGCCCCTGCCAGACAGCGGCAGTCATAGACCGCGTCGGCTGCGCGCATGGCGGGCGGATGCCCGCCGCGCCCGGGTGTCGCCATGCGGCGCATGGCGCTCTGCACCGCAAGGGCAACAGCGTGCGGCTTCTGGAGCGTGGTGGCTCCGGCGTCCAGGTAGATCATAGCTGCGCCTTCTCCAGAAATCCGTTCGGATGGACGCGGTAAGCGCCGGAAACGGGGCTGCTCCATGCGCGCAGGAGCTGTGCGGCGTGCACGCCGTCGGCCCCCTCCACATAAACGCCCCACGTGCAGCCGAGGCTCGACACCTCCTGCGGCGCACGGCGCAGCTGTGTCCAAAGCCCCGCCTCATAGAGGATCCGCCTGCCGGACTGCGCCGCTGTCTGGCTGCGGAACGTAAAGAGATAGGAAAACATGATACTCTCCTCCCGCTCTATCGTATGCGCAGGCCCCGGGATCCGCCACGGTTCGGCAGAATAATATTTATTCAGAAAAGATTCATAAATATTCTTGACATTTCTTTATCACGCTGTATAATGAAACCCGTTATGAGAGAGGCTGCGGCTGACAGGAGTAGGGCGCGTATCCGGCGGGAACCGGGCGTCTGAAAGGGGAAGCCGCCGAAGAGCCGCCGCCGTTCCCGCAGCGCCGGTATCTGGGACGCAGGGAGAAGATCCTGCGGACTGTCACGGGGTTTGCCCCGTGGAGAGCTGTCATGCGCGAACACGAGATTTGATGTGCGTCATGATGGAAGATCATGACGCATTTTTATTTAGGAGTGAGATCCATGAAACCCAAAGCATCCAGATCCAAAACGATCCTGACCAAGCTCGTCGCAGTCGTCATTCTGGCGCTGCTCGTCGTCGCGGCTGTCAAGTGCGCAAACGGCGCATCGCTTGCAAACACGGCCTGGTCGCTGCTGCCGCCGGTCATCGCGATCGTGCTGGCACTTATCACAAAGGAAGCCTACAGCGCGCTGTTCATCGGCGTTCTGGTCGGCAGCCTGTTCACCTGCGGCTTTGCGCCCGTCGCGACGCTCGACACCATCCTGAATGACGGTCTGATCGCCGCGATCTCCGCCAACGCGGGCATTTTCCTGTTCCTCGTGCTGCTTGGCATTATTGTCGCGCTGGTCAACGCGGCGGGCGGCTCGGCTGCCTTTGGCCGCTGGGCCGAGACGCACATCAAGACGCACGCAGGCGCGCAGCTGGCGACGTTCGTGCTCGGCATTCTGATTTTCATCGACGATTACTTTAACTGCCTGACCGTCGGTTCCGTCATGCGCCCGGTCACGGACAGCCACAAAATCTCCCGTCCCAAGCTGGCGTATCTGATCGACGCCACGGCGGCTCCCGTGTGCATGATCGCGCCGATCTCGTCCTGGGCGGCGGCAGTTTCCTCCACGGCCGAGGGCCTCGACACCGGCATGAGCGGCATTGAGCTGTTCGTCAAGGCCATTCCCTATAACCTCTATTCCATTCTGACCTTCGTGTTCATTCTCGCGATCATCGCCATGAAGCTCGATTACGGCCCCATGCGCAAATTTGAGGCCAAGGCCGCGAAGGGCGATCTGTCTGCGCTGGTGGAGCAAGCCGGTGAATCGGCCAACCCGAACGGGCGCGTGATCGACCTCATTCTCCCGGTGCTGGCGCTGATCGTGACCTGCACGATCGGCATGATCTATGTCGGCGGCTTCTTCGGCGCCGATATGTCCGGCGATCCGTCGTTCGCGGGCGATTTTATCGGCGCCTTCGGCAATACGAACGCCTTCGTCGGTCTGCCGTGGGGCGGTATCATCGCGCTGGTGCTGACGGTCATTTATCTCGTCGCGCGGAAGGTTCTGACCTTCAAGGAGGCCATGGCCTGCGTGCCCAAGGGCTTTATTGCCATGGTCCCGCCGATCATCATCCTGACGCTGGCCGTCTCGCTGAAGGCCATGATCAACGCCCTTGGCGCGGATGTATATGTCTACGATCTGATGTACGCCGCTTCTGCGTGGCTGTACAGTATGCTGCCCGCCGTCATTTTCGTCGTGGCCTGCATTCTGGCCTTTGCCTCCGGCACGAGCTGGGGCACGTTCGGCATTCTGATCCCGATCGTTACCGCCGTCTTCCCTGCTGACAGCAAGCTGCTCATCATCGGCATCTCCGCCTGCTGCGCGGGCGCCGTGTGCGGCGACCACTGCTCCCCCATCTCCGACACGACCATCATGGCCTCCGCTGGTGCGCAGTGTGAGCATCTTGACCATGTTTCCACGCAGCTTCCCTATGCGCTCACCGTCGCGATCGTCAGCTTTATCGGCTTCATCGTCGCAGGCTTCGTGCAGAACGTGTACATCACCTGGCTGGCCAGCGCAGCGCTGCTGCTCGGCGTGCTGCTGTTCCTGCGCGCAAGAGAAAGAAAACAGGCAGAATAACGAACGCATCCAACTCCCCCTCCGCACTTCACTGCGGAGGGGGAGTTTTCACGCATTTGATTTTACATTCCACGCAAAAATTTGACCAAAGTTTTACCGAACCGTGCTTTCGAATTTTAGACAGCGGCGATATCCTTATGACCGTAGACGAGATGTCAAACAAATCAAAAAGGAGATCATCAAAATGAAAAAGATGAACAAAATTCTGACGACTGTACTTGTCATTGCCCTCGCCGCGCTGACGCTGGCCGGCTGCACGAAGAAGGACGCCTCCCCTGTCACGACCGACGGCTCGACCTCGATGGAAAAGGTCATCGGCACACTCGGCGAAGCGTTCAAGGAAAAGGAAGGCATTGACGTGACCTATAACCCCACCGGCTCCGGCTCCGGCATTCAGGCTGTTTCCGAAGGCCGCTGCGACATTGGCCTGTCCAGCCGTGCACTGAAGGACGATGAGAAGGCAACGCTGACCGAAACGACCGTCGCGCTCGACGGCATCGCCATGATCGTGAACCCCGAAAACCCCGTTTCCGACCTGACGGTCGAGCAGATCGCCGATATCTACACCGGCAAGATCACGAACTGGTCCGAGGTTGGCGGCAATGACGCTGCCATCGTCCTCATCGGCCGCGAAGCCGGCTCCGGCACACGCGACGGCTTTGAATCCATCACGGGCACCAAGGATGCCTGCCAGTACCGTCAGGAGCTGACCTCCACCGGCGACGTCATCACCACCGTCTCCCAGAACCCGGACGCCATCGGCTATGCTTCCCTTGCAGCGCTGAAGGACAACGTCAAGGCTCTGACCGTCGGCGGCGTGGCCCCCACGGAGGATACCGTCAAGGACGGCAGCTATGTCATCCAGCGACCGTTCGTTCTCGTGACCAAGACCGGCGCGAAGCTCTCCGAGAACGCACAGAAGTTCTTCGACTTCGCCCTGAGCGCGGAAGCCGCCCAGTACATCACCTCCGCCGGTGCTGTCCCGGTGAACGGCTGATATGAAAAAGAAACAGACAATGGAAGACGTCGTACACGGCGTCTTCCTCCTGTTAGGCTTGGTCACAGTCGGCTGCGTGCTGCTCATTACCGTGTACCTGATCCTGTCCGGCCTGCCGGCCATCACAAAGATCGGCCTCGGAAACTTCCTGTTCGGCACGGAATGGTCCTCGACGGCCTCCGATCCGAAATACGGCATTCTCCCCTTTATCCTCACCAGCGTATACGGCACGTGCGGTGCAATTCTGCTCGGCGTGCCGGTCGGGTTCCTGACGGCGGTGTTCCTGTCAAAAATGGCCCCGAAGAAGCTCCGCTCCGTCATGGAATCGGCGGTCAGTTTGCTTGCCGGTATCCCGTCGGTTGTCTATGGTCTGGTCGGTATGCTGGTGCTCGTTCCCGGCATCCGGAAGCTGTTCCACGTGCCGGACGGCGCAAGCCTGCTTGCCGCGATGGTCGTGCTGGCAATTATGATCCTGCCGTCCATTATTAAGGTTTCCATCAACGCGCTCGACGCGGTTCCGAAGGAGTATGAGGACGCGTCGCTGGCGCTCGGCGCAACGCCGGTCGAGACGTGGTTCCGCGTATCGGCTCCGGCGGCCAGAAGCGGCATTGCCGCTGCCGTCGTGCTCGGCGTAGGCCGCGCCATCGGCGAGGCCATGGCCGTCATGATGGTGTCGGGCAACGCGCCGAATATGCCGTCGCTGTTTGAAAGCGTGCGCTTTCTGACCACGGCGGTCGCAAGCGAAATGTCCTATGCGTCCGGCCTGCAGCGGCAGGCGCTGTTCTCCATCGCACTGGTTCTGTACCTGTTCATCATGCTCATCAACGCGGCGCTCAACTTCTTCCTGAAGCGCAAAAAGGAGTGAAACCATGCTGACAAACAAGCTTTCCGCGGCCAGACGGGTGTATACCGCCGTTATGCGGGTTCTGCTGCTCCTTGCCGCCGTGCTGACGGCCGCGCTGGTCGTGTTCATGATCGTATATGTGCTCTATAAGGGTCTTCCGTATGTCACATGGCACCTGATCTCGACGAAGCCGAGCTATATCACCGGCGCCATCGGCATTCTGCCGGATATCTGCAACACCATGCAGATCCTGCTCGCTTCCCTGCTCATTGTCCTGCCCCTCGGCGTGGGCGCGGCGGTCTATCTGACGGAGTACGCGCAGAACAAAAAGCTCGTCGCGGCCATTGAATACGCCGCCGAGACGCTTTCCGGCATTCCGTCCATCATTTACGGTCTGGTCGGTATGCTGTTCTTCTGTGAATTTCTCGGTATGCAGACGAGCCTCCTGGCCGGTGCCCTGACGCTCGTGATCATGAACCTGCCGACCGTCCTGCGCACGACGCAGGAGAGTCTGCGGACGGTTCCGCAGAGCTACCGCGAGGGTGCGTTCGGCCTTGGCGCGGGCAAATGGCGCGTGGTGCGCACGGTCGTGCTGCCGGGCTGCATCGACGGCATTGTGACCGGCTGTATACTCTCCGCTGGCCGTATTCTGGGCGAATCCGCCGCGCTTTTATTCACGGCTGGCTTTGCCCACACGCTGAACAAATTCGTCATCGGGCTTGCCAGCCCCGGCGCGACGCTGACGGTCGCGCTGTACGCCTACGCGAAGGAGGAGGGCGAATTTGACGTTGCCTTCGCCATCGCGGCCATTCTTATGATCTTAACGCTTCTGATCAATCTTGCCGCCGGGATCGTCGGAAAACAGATCCAGAAACGGAGCCAGCAATGAAATCTGTCAACCCCTGCGGTTTGATGCGGGCCGCACAGAGGCCGCGCTTCTGCGCGCGGCGGACTTCTGCGACAGCTGCATCCATGAAACGGCCAAGCGGCAGCCCGGCCACTGGTACGGGCTGGCCTTCGAGCCGGTATTGAAAGGAAATCGTGTATGAACGATATTATCACAGTCAAAGACTTACAGCTCTGGTACGGGCAGACGAAGGCGCTCAAGGGCATGTCGATGGACATCCCGGAAAAGAGCATCACGGCCCTCATCGGCCCCTCCGGCTGCGGCAAATCAACGTTTCTCAAGACGCTCGACCGCATGAACGATCTGGTTCCGGGCGTGCGCATCGAGGGCGAGGTCAAATATAACGGACAGGATATCTTCGCGCCGTCCGTGGACGTGAACGAGCTGCGGCGCAAGATCGGCATGGTCTTCCAGAAGCCGAATCCCTTCCCCATGAGCATCTACGACAACATCGCCTATGGCCCCCGGACGCACGGCGTGCGCAAAAAGGATGAGCTGGACGAGATCGTCGAGCAGTCGCTGCGCGGCGCGGCGATCTGGGACGAGGTCAAGGATCGGCTGAAAAAAAGCGCACTGGGCCTTTCCGGCGGACAGCAGCAGCGGCTTTGCATCGCGCGGGCGCTGGCCGTGCAGCCGCAGGTTCTGCTGATGGACGAGCCGACAAGCGCGCTCGACCCCATTTCGACCTCCAAGATCGAAGAACTTGCCACGAATCTGAAAGAGCAGTACACCATCATCATCGTCACGCATAACATGCAGCAGGCACTGCGCATTTCGGACAAAACGGCGTTTTTCCTGCTGGGCGAACTCATCGAATACGATGATACCCAGAAGCTGTTCTATCAGCCGAAGGAGAAGCGCACCGAGGATTATATCACCGGGAGGTTCGGATAATGAGAAGCAAATTTGACCAGCAGCTTGCCCTGCTGAATGAAGAGCTGACGCAGATGGGCGAAACGTGCGCGAAGGCCATCGGTCTTGCCGCGCAGGCGCTCGAAAATCAGGACGCGGCGACCGCCGCACCGGTCGCGGAGCTGGAGGAGCAGACAAACGAGCAGGAACGGAGCATCGAAGCGCTGTGTCTGAAGCTGCTTTTGCAGCAGCAGCCGGTCGCACGCGACCTGCGGCAGATTTCGGCAGCACTCAAAATGATCACGGATATGGAGCGCATCGGCGATCAGGCGGCGGATATTGCCGAGATCATCCCGTTTTTCCTCAGCCACAACACGTTTGACTGCACGCTCGTCTGCCGCATGGCGCAGCAGGCCAGCTCCATGGTCACGCAGAGCGTGGACGCGTTCGTCCGCCGCGATGTGGATCTGGCCCGCTCGATTGCAAAGCAGGATGATCTGGTCGATGAGGATTTTTCCAATGTCAAGCAGGCATTGATATCCGCGATTGCCCGCGAACCCGGTCAGGGTGAGGTTGCACTGGATTTGCTGATGATCGCAAAGTATTTCGAGCGCATCGGTGACCACGCGGTCAACCTGTCCGAATGGGTCGAATTCTCCGTCACCGGCGTGCACAAGCACGACGGCGTGGAATACGAATAACCCCCTTATGCAAAAAGCTGCAGGCCCCTTTCCGGGCTTGCGGCTTTTTGCTGCGTGTATTATAATCAATACAGAAAAAGGAGGACTGCCTATGGAATATTCGCTCATCCGGCTCACGAACAGGCTGGAAGTGAAAGCACAAGCTGCCGCGTGGTTCCACGCGAAATGGGGCGTTCCGGAGCAGGCGTATCTGGATAGCATGGATGATGCGCTGCGTGAGGCAGGCCCTGTGCCGCAGTGGTATCTGGTGCTGGAGAGTTCGCGCATCATCGGCGGCATGGGCGTGATTGAAAACGACTTTCATGACAGAAAGGACCTGACACCGAACGTCTGCGCTGTCTATACCGAGCCGGATCGCCGCTGCCGCGGCATTGCGGGCGCGCTTTTACAGCTCGTCTGCCGGGATATGCACGAAAAAGGCATCGATACACTCTATCTGCTGACCGATCACACCGGCTTCTACGAGCACTGCGGCTGGGAATTCTTCTGCATGGCCCAGGGCGACGGAGAAGAATCTTTATCTCGGATGTATGTGCATCGGTATCATAATGAATAATCGAAAAACGCTGCGTTTGCCCGCATTTGACTATGCCGCACCCGGCACTTATTTCATCACGCTCTGTACTTATCAGCGCCATCAGACTTTATGCAGAATTGGTAGGGGCGGGGCTCTGCTCCGCCCATTTGGGCGTATCTGCAAAGCACAAATTCAGGAATTCGAGCATCGCTTCAATATTCAGGTTGATAAGTATGTAATCATGCCAAATCATCTGCATATGCTTCTTTCTCTGGCTGATACAAATCCATACTGCCCAAGGGCGGAGCAAAGCCCCGCCCCTACCACGATTTCCGAAATAATTTGTGCGTTCAAGTCCATTCGTGCAAAACAAATCAACGCAATTGAGAATACCCCGGGACGGAAGCGCTGGCAGCGGTCATTTTATGATCACGTTGTCCGAACCGAAAAAGAGTATTTGCAGATATGGACTTACATTGACAACAACCCATTAAAATGGGAATTAGATCGTTTCTACGAAAGTGAATGAGGCCGCTTATGAAAAAAGTCAGAATCACGGTCATGAAGATGGGGTGTTATCCCGATCTGATGGCGGAATATGAGAACCCGATGGAGCATCCTTGCGATATGGTGCTCGGGCAGGTGTTTGTGGCGGACGGGTGGAACCGGCCGGAGGGGCTTTGTCTGAGCGCGTGGGAGAGTATGTCGCCGTTTGTGTTGGCGCTGGCCAGCGGCGGGGAGAATCTCTATGCCGGGTGGATGAAAAATCCGCGCTCGGCCATGATCTCCTGCAACGACGGCTTCCGGCCCGTGAGCTTTCTGTTGGAGGCAATAGACGCTTGACACGTTTACTATACTGAAAGCAGAATATGAAACAGGAGGTTTTTCTCATGGGTAAAACACTTGTCGCTTATTTTTCGGCGTCCGGCGTAACGAAAAAGCTGGCGCAGACGCTGGCGGATGCCATCGGGGCCGATCTGTTTGCAATCGAACCGAAGGTTCCCTACACGCGTGCCGATCTCAACTGGATGGACAAGCAGTCCCGCAGCACCATTGAGATGCAGAACCCCGCGTCCCGTCCTGAAATCGCAGGCACCTGCGCGAACATCGCGGACTACGACACCGTTTTTGTCGGCTTCCCCATCTGGTGGTATGTCGCGCCGACCATCGTCAACACGTTTCTGGAAAGCTGCGATCTGACGGGCAAGACTGTCGTTCCGTTTGCCACCTCCGGCGGCAGCGGCATGGGCGGCACAAACAAGGCGCTCGCACCGAGCTGCACGGGCGCGCGTCTGCTCGAAGGCAAGGTCTTCCGCAGCAGCACGAGCACGGATACCCTGCGCGAGTGGGTCAAGACGCTGAAATAAGACGCAAATATAAAACCAGCCCCCGCTGCGGCGGAGGCTGGTTTTGCGTATGCTGCAATTTCTCTGGTTTGGTTGTAGGGGCAGTACGTTTTTGTATTGTTTCATAAAAAATAGGCTTCTGGATTATCAGGTGTTGCGGAAGCGTGCCAAGAAATCCTTTGTCTGCTGGTGCTGCGGGTCGCCAAAGATCGCTTCGGGGGAACCCTGTTCCAGGATCACACCCTCGTGCATGAACACGACGCGCTCGCTCACATCGCGGGCGAAGGCCATCTCATGCGTCACGACGAGCATGGTCATGCCCTCGTGCGCAAGGTCCTGCATGACGGAGAGCACCTCGCCGACCATTTCCGGGTCAAGCGCGCTTGTCGGCTCGTCGAACAGAAGCACCTCGGGGTTCATGGCAAGTGCACGTGCAATGGCGACACGCTGCTTCTGGCCGCCGGAGAGCTGACGCGGCTTGGCGTTGACGTAGGGCGCCATGCCGACCTTTTCAAGGTACCGCATGGCCTGCTGCTCCGCCTCGGCCTTACTGCGGCCAAGCACCTTCATCTGGCCGACCATGCAGTTTTTCAGAACCGTCATATTATTGAACAGATTAAACGACTGGAACACCATGCCGACGTGGGAGCGGTATTTTGCGGCGTTGACGCTTTTACCGGTGACATTTTCGCCGTGGTAGAGAATGTCGCCGCTCGTTGGCGTTTCGAGCAGATTCACGCAGCGCAGCAGCGTCGATTTGCCGGAGCCGGACGCGCCGATGATGGAGATCACGTCGCCTTTTTTGACATCAAAGTCGATATCGCGCAGGACTTCGTGCGTGCCAAAGGACTTGCTCAGGTGCCGGATCTCAAGAATATTGTCTGCCATATCAGCGATCCCCCCTGCTGCGTCCGAATTTAAGTTCCTGCTCCGTGCGCTCGCGGAACTCCTTGCTCTGCTCGTCATAGTTGCTGCCGCGCTTCGGGTGCGAATACGTGCCAGCGGTCATGGTGAGCGGATCCTCCTGCACAAGCTCATAGCTGTCAGAGCCGTCCATGAGCTTTTCAATCAGCCGCAGAATGCCGGAGGCGATCAGCGTCATGGCCAGATAGCCGGCCATTTCAATGACGGCGGACGGGAAGTATTTATTGTTGATGCCGACGATATAGCGGTGCGAGGCGAAGAATTCCGTAAAGCCGATGATGAACATGACGGAGGTATCCTTCACGTTGATGATATAGTTGTTGCCGATCTGGGGCAGGATATTGCGGACGGCCTGCGGCAGAATGACGCTGGTCATGGTCTGGAAGTGCGTCATGCCGATGGCCTTCGCGCCCTCGGTCTGGCCGGGGTCGATGGAGATAATGCCGCCGCGGACGGACTCGGCCATGTACGCGCCGGTATTGATCGAAACGATCAGGATGGACGCGGCCCAGATGTTATCGAAGCGCAGGGCATTATCCGTGAAATACGGCAGGGCGTAGAAAATGAACACGGCCTGCAGCATCATCGGCGTGCCGCGGAAAACCTCGACGTAGATGCGGATGATGACGCGGAGGATTTTCAGAAGGATACGCTTGGGCAGCGGATCGTTTTTGGCGCACGGGATGGTATTGAGAATGCCGCAGAGCAGGCCGATGATACAGCCGATCGCGGTCGCGGCCAGCGCAAGGCCGAGCGTGTTGAGCATACCGTTCAGGTACATCATGCGGTACTTTTCCCACAGAATCCCGATGTCCTGCATGAGCTTGGCGAGCTTATCCACGGGGTAGTCTCCTTTCACTTTTGATTTGCCCGCGCCGGAGGCGCGGGCAAACAGTTAAACCTCCGGCTGGATGCGGATGGCTTCGTCCATGAGCTGGTTGAAGTCGTCCTCCGTCATCTGGGAGAGAACCTTGTCAATGGCGTCCTTCAGGACCGTGTTGCCCTTGCGGACGGAGATGCCGATGTTGACGTTTTCAGCGCGCTCAGCCTCGGAGGCAAACTGGAAATCGCCGGGCGTGCCGGAGAAGTTCAGAATGACGAGGTTATCGTCCTGCGCGGCAGCGCCCATGGCGGTGGGCATATCGGTGCAGATGAAGTCGACCGCGCCAGTCTGCAGCTGCATGATCATGGCCGGAGCCGTCTCAGCGGGAGCCAGAAGCTCGGCGTTTTCGATCTGCGGCAGGCAGGAATCGTACCAGATCGTGCCGGACTGCGCGGTGCACTTGCCGCCCGCGAGGTCGGCAATGGAGGTCGCACTGGCATAGGGGCTGTCCTTCGTGGTGACGCAGACGATGGTGGCGTAGTAGTACGGGCCTGCCATGTCGACCTCCTGCATACGGTCGGCGGTCATGGACTGACCGGCAATGTTCGCGTCCATCGTGCCGGACTGCACAGCCGGGCAGAGGGAATCCCATGCGGAGGAGACGATCTCAAGCTGCCAGCCGTTGGCCTCGCAGATCTTCTGGGCAATCATAACGTCATAGCCGTTGGCGTAAGCGCCGGGAACGTTGGAAATGGGGACAGCGCCGTTGGAATCGTCCATCTGCGTCCAGTTATAGGGCGCGTAGGCGCATTCCATGCCGACGGTGAGAACGCCGTCTTCCACGCCGGTCACGGCTTCGGTATTCGTGTCTGCGGCGGCTTCAGCCGCTGCGGGGGTGGAGGCGGCGCAGGCCGCCATGCTCAGCAGCATCATGGCTGCCAGGACGAGGGCAAGGATTCTTTTCATTGTTTTCATTCACCTTTCGTTTTATTTTCCCAGACAGGCCCTACAGAAGCAACAAAAAGTGGGTCGCTTCTGTAAAGCGATCCACGGAATGAACAGAAAACGGAATCCCGCCCCTGCCGTATCCATCGATAGCGCTTCACAAAGCTTTTCTTTGTGACAGTCCGACAGATCTTATCTGCCGAGCCAACACCGCATTTGCAGGCAACGCCTGCGGCATTTCGGCGGTCTCCCCTTTTCCGAACGGCCACTGCCTGTGCTTGCCGCCCGGTACTCTTGAAGCCCGCGCCTCTATCTGGAATGATTGTCTGGATTATAGCGTATCCGCACGCATTTGTAAAGCTGATTTTTCGTTAGAAAGCAAAAAATATTTTCTTATTTTTTGTATATTCTGCACGATACGACGCGCTGGCCGGTGAAAAATCAAATTTATGAAATTGATTTGCTTTTACAGGGATTCTTTGCTATACTATAGAAAACACATCATCAGGAGGTTCGAAGATCATTATGGCTGACGAAAAAACGATCCTGACCTATAAGGGGCGCCCCCTTATGCGCAAGGACAATCTTGTCTACTACGGCTCGATGGCCGATTCTCACATTGTCATGCTCCAGATCCTTGAGACGAAAAAGGTCGGCGAAGCCGACGTGGCCAGCAAGGTCTCCGTCGAGCTTCAGCTGACCGACCCGAATGTCCGCGCCCGCGACCGCATCGTCAAGAAAAGCGAGAAGGACGGGTTCTTTACCGCGCTCGACCTCGGCTCCGTGTGGCTGGCCCGCGCGCTGAAGGACGCAAAAAAATAATTATTGATCCGTGTTTAAACGAAAGGAAGCCGTGCATACTATCTGTGCGACTTCTTTTTCATTTTTCCATTCCTCATTGGCTCGTTTTCATGCGGGCCGGCCGTCGAAGCTTTGCTTCGGCGGTTATTTTTTACGCTTTGCGCACATACTACCGGAAAAAGCGGAAGGGAGCTGATCGCGATGCGCAAGGGCGCGCAGACGCTTGTGTTTGGATCGAAGCCGGTCATTTTGTCCCGCGCGGCCATCGGCGGCAAAAAAGAAGGCGAGGGGCCGCTGGCGGCATATTTTGATTTTCTCGGAAAGGACGCGAAGCTGGGGCAGAAAACGTTTGAAAAGGCCGAGAGTAAATTACAGGAGCTGGCGCTGGACACGGCGAAGCGGAAGCTCGGCGTGAGCTATGAGGACATTGATGTGCTGTTCGCGGGAGATCTGCTGAACCAGTGCATTTCCTCGTCGTTCGCGGCGCGCGGCACGTCGATCCCGTTTCTGGGGCTTTACGGCGCGTGCTCGACCATGGCCGAATCGCTGCTTCTGGCGGCGGCGTTCGTCGATGCGGGCTTTGCGGACACGGCGGCAGCGCTTACCTCGTCGCATTTTGCCTCGGCGGAGCGGCAGTACCGCTTCCCGCTCGGCTACGGCGGCCAGCGCACGCCGACAGCCCAATGGACCGTGACTGGCTCCGGCTGCTGCATCGTGGGAAAAAGCGGCCACGGGCCGCGCATTGAGGCCGCGACCATCGGAAAAATTCAGGATTACGGCATCAAGGACGCCAACAATATGGGCGCTGCCATGGCGCCCGCAGCCATCAGCACGCTGCAGGCACATTTCCGCGATCTGCGGCGGGTGCCGTCGGACTATGACCTGATCGTGACGGGCGATCTCGGTATGCTCGGCAGGACAATTGTGCTCGACCAGTTCCGGCGTATCGGCGTGGACCTCTCCCCGGTCTACAACGACTGCGGACTTCTCATTTTTGACACGAAATCGCAGGATGTGCACGCGGGCGGCTCCGGCTGCGGGTGCGGAGCGAGCGTTTTGTGCGGATATCTGCTGGACAGGCTCGAAAAACGGGAGCTGCGGCGGCTTCTGTTCTGCGCGACGGGCGCGCTGCTCTCCCCCACGTCCAGCTGGCAGGGCGAATCGATCCCCGGCGTGTGCCACGCAGTCGCCATCACGGCGGAAGGAGTATAGCGTATGGACTATCTGAAGGCATTTCTGGTTGGAGGCGCGATCTGTATGCTCGGCCAGCTTCTGATCGACAAAACGAGGCTCACGCCCGCACGGATCCTGGTGTGCTATGTGGTGCTGGGCGTGATTCTGGGCGGTGCGGGCGTCTATGACAAGCTCGTGGACTTTGCGGGCGCAGGCGCGACCGTCCCGCTGACGGGCTTCGGCAATACGCTTGCAAAGGGCGTGCGCGAGGCCGTGAAGGAACAGGGCATCCTCGGCGCGCTGACAGGCGGGCTCAAGGCTTCGGCGGCAGGCATCGCGGCGGCGGTATTTTTCGGCTTTCTTGCCGCGCTGCTCTGCAATCCGAAGGATAAATCCTGAAAAAGCGGACAAGCTATCCCTGCGGCTGCGCCGCAATTCATACTTTCAGGAGGCTCATCATGAGCAAGCAGAACAAAACGAACAAGACCGAATCGCAGAACACCTCGAACCAGACGCAAAATCAGGACTCGAAGAACTGCAAGTAACCAGAACGGGAGAACGCCGGTGCATGGCGTTCTCCCGTTTTTTATGTCCGTGCGTCCACAGGGATGTACGGCGCCTGGATGAGCATGGCGCGGTAGGCCGGGCGCATGATGCGGTTGCCGGTAGCAAGCTCTTCAAGGCGGTGCGCGCACCAGCCCGCGATGCGGGCCGTGGCGAACAGCGGCGTGTACAGATCCTCCGGGATCTCCAGCATACTGTAGATCAGGCCGGAATAGAGGTCGACGTTCGCGCACATGGGGATCGACTGGTGCTTGCGCGCCATGATCTTCTCGATGCCGCGCGCTTCCACGCGCTCCATCAGCTCCAGATCACGGAGCCGACCCTTGGCTCCAGCCAGCGACGCGGCGTATTTTTTGATGACGACGGCACGCGGGTCAGACATGGTATAGACCGCGTGGCCCAGACCGTAGATCTTGCCGGAGCGGTCGCCCGCCTCGCCGTCGAGAATGCGATCCAGATACGCGTCCAGCGACGCGTCGTCCGGGGCTTCGCCGACGTGCTCACGGATATCGCGGAACATCTGCATGACCTTGGCGTTCGCACCGCCGTGCAGCGGGCCCTTCAGCGAGCCGACCGCGCCCGCAATGGCGCTGTAGGTGTCGGTGCCGGACGAAGTCATGGCGCGGCAGACGAAGGTGGAGTTGTTGCTGGAATGCTCGGCATGGAGAATGAGCATGAGGTCGAGCAGATGCGCCTCCTCCGGCGTGTAGGCCGCATCGGGGCGGATCATGCGCAGAATATTCTCAGCGACGGACAGCTCCGGCTCCGGATTGTGCAGGATGAGGGAGTCTCCGTCAAAATAATGCCGCTTGGCGGCAAAGGCGTTCGCCGCGATGAGCGGGAAGCGCGCGATGAGGCCGATGGACTGCCGCAGAACGTTGTCCAGCGCGGTATCGTCCGCACGGTCGTCATAGGAATAGAGGGCGAGGACGCTGCGGGCCAGCTGGTTCATGATGTTGCGGCTGGGGGCCTTGAGGATCATGTCCTCGGTGAACCCGGCGGGCATGGTGCGTGCGCGGGCCATGACGTCGTTGAAGCGCTGCTGCTGCGCCTGCGTGGGCAAAGAGCCGAGCAGCAGCAAATACGCGACCTCCTCATAGCCGAACGTGCCGCTTTTCCGATGGGCCCCGACAATATCCTCGACGCTGATGCCGCGGTAATAGAGCTTGCCGGGCATGGGGACGCGTTCGCCGTCCATCATATAATAGCCCTGCACGCTGCCGACCTTGCTGACGCCGATGAGCACGCCCGTGCCGTCCGCGTTGCGCAGGCCGCGCTTGATGCTCTGGTCTTCAAAATACTGCGCGGGGATGGCATACTGCTGCGCAATGTTTTCACTCAGATGGGCGATGTCGGTTTCAAGAAGCGTTGCCATGGTTCGGGACCTCCTGCGGATTTGTTGCCCATATTATATCGAAGCGGCAGCAAAAATGCAAGAGTGCGTTTTCGATTATGCAGAATATTTTTTGAATTTCTTAGAATTCGTAAGCAATGCGATGAGCTGTGCAATATGAATTTCTAAATCATGCATTCTTCACGCCTGCTTGATCTCCGGCATCCAGCGGAAGCACTTGTAATAGATCACGAACAGCACGGACGTGGTCAGCCACGTTGCGGGATAGCACAGGGCGATGGTCCAGTTATTCAAATGCGGGAACGTTACGAAAAACAGCAGCGCCAGCCGTAGCAGACACGTGCCGAACAGCGTCAGGACCGTCGGCATGACACTCCGCCCGCAGCCGCGCATCGCGGAGGAAAGCACCTCCACACAGCAGAACGTCGGATAGAAAAAGGCCAGCATGGTGATAATCCGGCTGCCCTCGGCCATGACGTTCGTATCGTCGGTAAAGAACCGCACGGTCAGCCCCCGCGTCAGGAACAGCAGAGCGCTGAACAGCGCGGAAAAGCCGACATGCATCCACATGCCGGTACGGATGACGGAAGTAATGCGGTCAAGCTGCCGCGCACCGTAATTCTGTCCGGCGAATGTCATGACCGTGATGCCGATGGCGTTGGACACGGGCCAATAAAACCCGTCGAGCTTCCAGTAGATCGACCAGGCCGCCGCCGTGTCTGTGCCGAGCAGATTGATGGCCTTCTGGATGATAACATTCGCGACGCTGTACATGATGGTAGCCAGTCCCGCGGGCAAGCCAATAGCCGTCATGCGGCGCAGAAGCACGCTGTCAAACCGCAGCTCCGGCAGATGCAGGCGGCAGTCGCCCGGAATACGCAGCAGCACCCAGATCACGAGCCCCGCGCAGATCAGCTGCGACAGGCTGGTCGCCATGGCCGCGCCCGCCGTTCCAAGTCCAAAAACGGCGACAAACAGAAGATCCAGCCCCGTGTTGGCCAGCGCGCAGACGATGAGGAAATAAAGGGGCCGTTTGGAATCGCCCACCGCGCGCAGAATGCCCGCGCCCATGTTATAGACCATGGAGGGGATCATACCGGCAAAATACCATTGCAGATAGATGATGGAATCAGCCAGCGTATCGGCGGGCGGGTCGAGCAGGACGAGCACAGGCCGGGCCATGAGAATCCCCAGTGCCGTCATGACCGCACCGATCACAACGGAGAATAAAATTGCCGTGTGGACGGACTTCCGGACCATATCGCCCTCCCCCGCGCCGTAATGCTGCGAGACGACGACGCAGGCGCCGGAGGACAGGCCGACGAAAAAGCCCACGACCAGATTGATGATGACCAGATCCGAGCCGCCGACGGCGGCCAGCGCCGTCTTGCCGACCAGACGGCCGAGGACAACCGCGTCGACCATGGAATACAGCTGCTGGAGCAGCGACCCCAGCATGATCGGCAGGAAAAAGCGGGTCATATTCGAAAAAACAGGGCCGTGAAGCAGATCAGGGCCCTGGGAAACGGACTTTGTCATGCGGACAAACCTCCCGAAAAAGAATCCAGCCATACTATACTATAGTAACGGTTTCCCGGAAAAAAGCAAGAGGCCGCAGTTCTTAAATTTTTCTTGACGGCTCCGCATCCGGACGCTATAATACCCACAGGCCACAGACAATCGAACACAGGGGCGCTGGGCAACCGGCTGAGATTGCGTTTTTGCATGTCCCTTAAACCTGATCCGGGTAATGCCGGCGTAGGAAGCTGCTTCGTATATGAGATCTCTATCGATATGCTGCGTACTGCACGACACCAAAATCCGGTTGTGTGCGGTACTTTTTTATTTTTGGAGGGATTTTTATGAAAAAATCCAAGGTGTACGCGCTCTGCGAGGGCGCGATCATGGTCGCACTGGCGACGGCGCTGAGCTATGTCAAGCTGATGGAACTGCCGCAGGGCGGAAGCGTCTGCATCGGTATGCTGCCGCTGTTCATCTATTTCTATCGCTGGGACTGGAAGCACAGCTTCCTCGCCGCGTTTGCCTACGGTCTGCTCCAGCTGATCTTTGACGGCGCTTATGCGTGGGGCCCGACGTCGATGCTGCTCGACTATGTGCTGGCGTTCACGGTGCTTGGCGTTGCAACGTTCTTCCGGAAGATGAAGGGCGGCCTGTATCTCGGCGCAACGGTCGCGTGCGTCTGCCGCTTCCTTGTCCATTTCATCAGCGGCGTCACGATCTACCGCATCAACGAGCCGACCGAGCTGTTCAACTCCATCTACACGAACCCGTGGCTCTATTCCGCTGTTTATAACGGCAGCTATGTGCTCATCGACCTGGTTCTCTGCCTCGTGATCCTTGCAGTCCTGTCCACGCCCATGCGCAAATACCTGCGCGGTGACGATCTCAAGGCCATGCGCGGCGAATAAGCCGTTTTCCGCAAAGCCCCGGCCTCCCGGCCGGGGCTTTCCAGTCTGTCAAAAACTGTTGTTCTCCTATTTTGCACAGGATTTCCAAGACAGTCGTAGGGGCGGACGCCTCTGTCCGCCCGATGAGCAGCCGCGAATTCTCGCAGCACTCTGTAGGGGCCGATGCCGGTCACAGCCGTTCGCGACGAAGGAGCGTTACGGATGTGGGTCTGCCGCTTGCCGGTACACATCGGCCCGTTGGGAAGTTACGAATTCGCCGCAGATTTCCATAAAAACGGTGCAATCTGCCGGGCCGATGCGACACCCGCAGGCTAGTTTCGAGGCGCAACCGCGCATAGCGCGGCTTTTAGCGCCGAAGATAGGCATCTACCCCTACACCGAAACGGGCAGTGCATACGTATGTGCCGCAGCTTTTTGCAAAAATCAGCTGCACTCTGCCGGGCGGACAGAGTCGTCCGCCCCTACGAAGCAGAGCGATATCGATCATGATCGGACTTTTTTGACACGCTGAAAGCCCCGGCGGGGAAGGCGTTCGGTGCATACGAATTCGCCGAAAATTGCCGTAAAGCCAGTGCATCCTGCCGGGCGCTCAGGCTTTGGGCATTTCCTCCATTTCCAGATACTCGGCTTCGCAGCGCTGCTCGGCGCTGATCAGGATCTGCTTGGCCTGTCCGTAATCTGCGCGCTCAATTGCCGCAATCGCCTGCTCCGCTGCTTCTACCATCTGTGCGTACAATTTTTCATATTCCATCATGGAACCTCCTGATTATATTTCTTGATTTTTCCATTATAGTATACTTCAATAAGTATGTAAATTAGCTCTTTTCTACAAATATATACTTATAGAATTATACATCTTGCCTCATACTTACAGTAGTATATGCATGAGGTGAGAGCATGGCATATTCAGACGCACAGAAGGAAGCGACGGCGAGATATAACAAGAAAGCATATGATTTCATCAGCGTTGTCGTTCCAAAGGGCAAGCGGAAGCGGATCGCAGAATATGCCGCCTCGCAGGGAAAGAGCATGAACCGCTTTATCAACGACGCCATCGACGCGCAGCTGCCGCCGGAAAAGCCGGAAGAATAAAATTCCCGTTTCGCCGCTCGAAAACCGGCGAAGCGGGATGTTTTTTTGCAAACGCTCTGGAAACTGCGCCCGTTTTATAGTAAACTAGTCACAGCTCTCCCCCGCGCGGCATAGACTAGCGCGGAGGGATGCGGAATGATCTGGATGATCGTGTGCGCGGTGCTGGCGGCTGCCGGGCTGATTTTGATCGTGTGGGCGCTTCTGGGCTGGTGCGTTCTGCCGCCGAGACGCGAGGCCGTCACGATCTACCGCCTGTCCGCGTCTGAGCCGCAGCTGGAGCGGCAGGTGCGGGCGTTTGTCTGGTCGCGTGAAAGCGGCCTTGCGGGCGGGCGGCTGATTCTGGCGGGCGGAGAGGAAGCGCCGGAGACTGCGGCGCTGGCAGAGCGTCTGGCCGCGCAGTATGCCTGCGTGGAATACCGCCCCTGCGCGGGATGTCGGGAGTAAGAAGCATGGAACAGGAATCGCAAATGATACAGGGGACCGTTCTGGCGGTCATTTATCAGAATCCGGAAAACGGCTACTGCGTGCTGAAGGTCCGCACAGAGCAGAGCGAGGCCGTCACGGTCGTCGGCGTCATCCCCATGTGCGTCGTGGGCGAACGGCTGGCCATCGTCGGCAGATGGACGCGCCACCAATCCTTCGGGCAGCAGTTTGAGGCGGAATTCTTAGAACGCCTCATGCCGGAAACGACGAGCGAGATTCTGGCGTTTCTGTCTTCCCGCGCCGTCAAGGGCATCGGACCGAAGATGGCGGAGAAGATCGTCTCCCGCTTCGGCGAGAAGAGCCTGAACGTTTTGGAGCAGGACCCCATGCAGCTGACGCAGATCCCCGGCATCAGCGAAAAAAAGGCACAGGAAATGTCCGAAAGCTTCCAGAAGCAGTCCGGCATTCGGCGCCTGATTGAATTTCTGACGATTTATCACCTGCCCGCCCAGCTTGCCGTGCGGCTCTACCGCGCCTACGGCGAGCTTGCGCAGGAGGCACTGCGCGACGACCCGTATCTGCTGACCGACAGCTATTACCGCGCGGATTTTTCGCAGGTCGACGCGTTTGCCATCGCTCTCGGTGTCAGCGCCGACGATGAGCGGCGCGTGGAAGCGGGTATTTTATTTGAATTATCCTATAATCTCGGTGCGGGCCATACGTTTATCCCGCAGGACAAGCTTCGCACAGCGACGTGCGCGCTGCTCGATCTGGACGGCGAGATGATCGACGCCGGGATGCTCCGCCTGCAGGAGCAGGGGCGGATGGAGCTGAGCCAGATCGCGGGGCTCACGGCCTGCTATCTGCCGGAGCTTTACGAGGCGGAAACCTACGTCTGCCGGAGAATTTTATCCATGGCAGACGGTGAATATCCCGAGCCTGGGCGAATCGACGATCTGGTCGCGGAAATTGAGGACCGGCAGGGCATCGATTACGCGCCGGAGCAGCGCAGCGCCATCCGCGCAGCGGCCTCCCGGCAGCTTCTGATCGTGACGGGCGGCCCCGGCACGGGCAAGACGACGGTCATGTCCGGCATTCTGCGGCTGTTTGACGCGCTGCGGCTCAAGACGCAGCTGGCTGCGCCGACTGGCCGCGCCGCGAAGCGGCTTTCCGAGGTGACGGGCCGCGAGGCCTCGACCATCCACCGGCTTCTGGAGGCGCAGTTTGACGAGGCGACGGGCCGCATGGCCTTTTTCCACGACGAGGGCGCGCCGCTTGCCTGCGACGCGATGATCGTGGATGAAACCTCCATGGTGGACCTGCAGCTCATGGCGTCGCTTTTAAAGGCGCTCAAGCCCGGCTGCCGCCTGCTGCTGGTCGGCGACCCGGATCAGCTGCCGCCGGTCGGCGCGGGAAACGTGTTTTCCGACCTCATCCGCAGCGGCGTGGTACAGACCGTCCGTCTGACGGAAATTTTCCGGCAGGCGCAGCGGAGCCTGATCGTCATGAACGCCCACGCGGTCAATCAGGGCGAGCTGCCCGTGCTCACGGCGACGGACCGGGACTTTTTCTTCCTGCGCCGCCGCGACCCGACGGCAGCCGTGAAGACCATACAGGAGCTTTGCCAGACGCGGTTGCCCAAAAACATGGGCATCCAGCCGTCCGACATTCAGGTGCTCAGCCCCAGCCGCAAGCACGAGACGGGCACAAAGGCGCTGAATCTTGCGCTGCAGGCCGTGCTGAATCCGCCTGCGGAGGGCAAAAAAGAAAAAAAACACGGAGATTTTTCCTTCCGAACCGGCGATCGGGTAATGCAAATCCGGAATAACTATGATATAATGTGGAAACGGGCCGACGGGCTTGGCGCGGGAACCGGCATATTCAACGGCGATATCGGCACGGTCACGGACATCGACTTTCAGGAAGAGACGATGACCATCCAGTTTGACGACCGGACGGCGGAATACGCCTTCGATATGCTCTCCGAGCTGGAACCGGCCTACGCCATGACCGTTCATAAAAGTCAGGGCAGCGAGTACCGCGCGGTCATCCTGTCGCTCTGCGGCGGGCCGCAGATGCTCCTGACGCGCAGCGTGTTATATACCGCCATCACCCGGGCCCGCGAGCTTTTGATCATCGTCGGCAACGAGGAAACTGTCGCCGCCATGACCCGCAACGACCGCCGCCAGCGGCGCTATTCCGGTCTAAAGCTCCGGCTGGAGGGCAAGGCATGAGTGTGCTTTCATGGCTTCTCGACCTGCTCTACCCGCCCAAATGCGTGCTCTGCCGGAAGCTCCTGACAGGCAAAGGCCCGGTGTGCCCGCACTGCATGGACAAGCTTCCGGAATTTGACGGCGCAGCGCCGTCCGTGCGCTTTACGAGCGGCGGCGCGGTCAGCTTTTTCTATGAAGGGCAGCTGCGGGACTCGTTCCTGCGCTTTAAATTCGGCGGGTCGGCGTTTTACGCGCAGACCTACGGCGCATGGATGGCCCACACGATCCGCGACAGGCTTGCGGGGAAATACGACGTGCTCACATGGGCGCCGGTCAGCCGGGCAAGGAAACGCAAACGCGGCTATGACCAGTCGGCGCTTCTGTGCCGCGAGATCGGGACGCAGCTCAGGCTCGAACCCATACAGACGCTCCGGAAGATCAAGGACCCGCCCGCGCAGTCCACGCTTGCAGACGCCGCCCAGCGGCGCGCGAATGTCTCCGGCGCGTACCGGGCCGAGCAGCCGGAGCGCTTTGCGGGAAAGCGCGTTCTGATCATCGACGATATTGTAACGACCGGCGCAACGCTGGCAGAGTGCAGCCGCACGCTGCTGCAGGCGGGCGCGTCGGACGTGGTTTACGCGGCGTTTGCCGCGCCGAGAAAACAAGACTGAAGGATACAACGCTATGAAATTGATTCGTGATATCGGCATCGACCTTGGCACGGCAAACGTGCTCTGCTATGTGGAGGGGCGCGGCATCGTCCTGCGCGAGCCGTCGGTCGTGGCCGTGGACAAGAATACCGGCAAGGTTTTGCAGGTCGGCGCGGCAGCGCGCAATATGCTTGGCCGCACCCCCGGCAACATCGTCGCCGTGCGCCCGCTGCGCGACGGCGTTATCAGCGACTATGAAATGACGGAGAAAATGCTTGAGCAGTTTCTCAAGAAGATCAACAAATTCACGCTCGTCAAGCCCCGCGTGATCGTCTCCGTCCCGTCCGGCATCACCGAGGTCGAGGAACGCGCGGTCATTCAGGCCGCCATGGAGGCCGGCGCGCGCCGCGTCTATCTGATCGAGGAGCCGTTCGCCGCCGCGCTTGGCGCGAAGCTGGCGATCTCCGGGCCGGAGGGCCATATGGTCGTCGATATTGGCGGCGGCACGACGGATATCGCCGTTCTGAGTCTGAACGGCATTGCGACGTCCTCTTCCATCAAGGTCGCGGGCGACACGTTTGACGAGGCCGTTGCGGCCTATATGCGCAAGCACTACGGGATGCTCATCGGTCTGAACACGGCGGAGGAGGTCAAGATCACCATCGGCTGCGTATACCCGCGCCCGCAGGAGCTTTCCATGCTCGTCAAGGGCCGCGACGCAAAGACGGGTCTTCCGAACGAGGTGACGATCTCGTCCACGGAAATGCTCGATGCGTTCAAGCGCCCGGCGCGGCAGATTGTCGACGAGGTGCTCGCCGTTTTGGAGCATTCCTCGCCGGAGCTGGTAGCCGATATCGCGCAGACCGGCATCGTCCTCACCGGCGGCGGCAGCCTGCTCTACGGCTTTGACAAGCTCATTTCCGAGCGCACGGAGATCGCCTGCTCCATCGCGGACGATGCGGACTCCTGCGTGGCCAACGGCTGCGGCCGGAGCCTGCAATGGATCAGCTCCATGCAGGAGGGCACGATCAATCTGGCCCGCCGCAAGCTGATGAAGGAGCAATAATTCAATTAAGACATACAAAAAGCCTGGCACGCCGGGCTTTTTTCCGATTGGAGAACAGATATGAAAAAGACGCTGGACGCCAATCAGCTGAAGCTGATCGCGATTTCTGCCATGACGGTCGACCATATCGCGTGGCTGCTCTTCCCCGGCTATGCCAAAGGGGCGCTGCCGGTCGTGATGCACATCATCGGCCGTCTGACCTGCCCCATCATGTGCTATTTTATCGCCGAGGGCTATTATCACACGCGGAATATCAATAAATATACCTTCCGGCTGTTCCTGTTCGCCGTCATTTCGCATTTCGCGTATAGCTTCGCATCCAACGACTTTGTGGACGCCCGCTCGCTCATCCCGTTTTACTTTGGGGGCATCCTGAACCAGACGAGCGTCATGTGGCCGCTTGCGTGGGGGCTTGTCATGCTGCGCGTGGCGAACAGCGAGCGCTTTACGCAGCTGCAAAAGACGCTTCTGGTGGTTCTCATCTGTCTGGTCAGCTTCCCGAGCGACTGGAGCTGCATCGCAAGCCTGTGCGTGCTGGCCTTCGGCACGAACCGAGGCGATCTGAAGGCGCAGGGGCGATGGATGCTGTTTTTTGTGGCGCTCTACGCGGTCGTGTATTTCTTCGCGCTCGACAGGCTCTACGGTGTTTTACAGCTGGCCGTTGCGCTGTCCCTGCCGCTGCTGGCCCGCTACAACGGCCAGCGCGGAAAAAACGCCCGCGTCAACAACTTCCTCAAATGGTTCTTCTATCTCTATTATCCCCTGCACCTGACAGTTCTCGGCGCGATCCGGTATTTTGGGTAACACAAAACAGAAACCGGCTGCACCCGCGCATGTGGTTGTAGGGGTCGATGCCCACATCGGCCCCTACGACCAAGTGGGAAAATGTATACGAATTCGCTGAATGGCCGTCGCTTTTTGCCGCCGCCTGCCGCTTGACCTCCTCTTGGGTAAGAAAAATGCGTGACCGTGACAGTCACGCATTTTTTGCTGTCTTAAAAACCGAAAACGCTTATCTGGTCAGCGCGGCGGTGTCCTGCGCGATCATGAGCTCTTCGTTGGTCGGGATGACCCAGACGGTGACCTTGGAGTCGGACGTGGAGATCACGACTTCCTCGCCGCGAAGCTTGTTCTTCTCCGGGTCAAGCTTGACGCCGAGATATTCCAGACCGTCGCAGATGGATGCGCGCATGGAGCCGGAGTTTTCGCCGACGCCGGCGGTAAAGACGATGCAGTCCACGCCGCCCAGCGCTGCGGCATAGGCGCCGATGTACTTGCGGACCTCGTAGGCGAACTTGTCGAGCGCCAGCTGCGCGGCCTCGTTGCCCTTTTCGGCTGCGGCGTCCAGATCACGGAAGTCGGAGGAAACGCCGTCAGACAGGGCCAGAACGCCGGACTTCTTGTTGAGCATGGTCAGGCAGTCGTCGGCGGACATATTATACTTGTTCATGATGAACTGCGCAACGCAGGTGTCAATATCGCCCGCGCGCGTGCCCATCGGGACGCCGGCCAGAGGGGACAGGCCCATAGAGGTATCCTGGCACTTGCCGTCCTTGACAGCGGACAGGGACGAGCCGTTGCCCAGATGGCAGACGATGACGCGGTGCGCGTTCTCAACGCCGCCCATCAGCTCGATGCAGCGCTTGGACACGAAGCGGTGGGACGTGCCATGGAAGCCATAGCGGCGCAGATGGTCTTCGGTGTAATATTTGGTGGGGATGGCATAGCGGTAGGCCTTCGGGGGCATGGTCATATGGAACGCGGTGTCGAACACAGCGACCTGGGGCTTGCCAGGCATGGCCTTCTCGCAGGCCTCGATGCCCATGAGGTTGGCGGGGTTGTGCAGCGGGCCGAGGGGGATGCAGTCGCGGATGGCCTGCTTGCAGGCCTCGTCGATGATGCAGCTCTCAACAAACTTGTCGCCGCCGTGCAGGACGCGGTGGCCGACAGCGTCGATCTCGTCAACGGACTTGATCACGCCGTCCTGCGGATCGACCAGAATGGCCATGACCGCCTCGATCGCTTCCTTATGGGTGGGCATGGGGATGTCCTTTTCCACCTTCTTGCCGCTTGCGGGAACCTTGTGCGTCAGACGGCCGTCCAGACCGATACGCTCGCACAGACCCTTGGCGGTGACGTCGCCGGTGTCCGGGTTCATGAGCTGGTACTTGAGGCTGGAGCTGCCAGCGTTGATAACCAGAATGTTCATACTTCCATTCACTCCTGTATTTCATTTTTCGATCATTCGTGTTACTATATTACATAGCTATTGTGTATCATACAACAAAACCCAAACAGAAACAAGGGCTTTGCAAGATTTTTTACCGGAGGAGCTTCTATGCAGACGGTCGGCGTGATCTGTGAATACAATCCCTTTCATCTCGGCCATGCGCGGCAGCTGGGCCTGATCCGGCAGCAGCTGGGGCCGGAGGCGGCCATTGTCTGCCTGATGAGCGGAAATTATGTCCAGCGCGGGGAACCTGCGGTCTTTGACAAGTGCGTCCGGGCGCGGGCAGCGGTGGAGGCGGGGGCCAGCCTCGTACTGGAGCTGCCGGTCACATACGCGCTGCGCTCGGCGGAGGGCTTCGCCGCGGGCGGCGTCAGCATCCTGTCCCGTCTTGGCTGCGGCTTTCTCAGCTTCGGCTGCGAATCCGGAGACGGGGACGCGATCCTCCGCGCAGCGGAAGCCTCCCGCTCATCAGAATTCGAGCAGACGCTGCACGCAAACATACAGACCGGCCTCAGCTACGCCGCCGCACGGCAGCGGGCGCTGGAGGCGCTTGGGCAGGATGGGCAGCTGCTGACAAGGCCGAATGACATTCTGGCCTTTGAATACTGCCGCGCGATTCTGACGCAGAACAGCCTCATGCACCCGCTGGCCGTCCTGCGTCCCGGCGATTATCACGCAGACACGCCGGACGCGGAACATCCGTCCGCTACGGCGGTGCGGCGGCTGATCCTGTCCGGCAGCGGCTGGCGGCAATATGTCCCGGCCGCCTGCACGTATGAAAACGCGGTCCCCCACGCGCTTTTGTGGGGTGAAAAGGCCATGCTCGCGCGGCTGCGCGGCATGGAGCAGGCGGACTGGGCCCGGGCCGCGCACGGCTCCGAGGGGCTGTGGTCGAAGGTCTGGAAGGCCGTGCAGGCGCAGCCGGATTACGAGCGTATCCTCGAAGCGTCAAAATCGAAGCGCTACCCGCGCACGAGGCTGCAGCGGCTGCTGCTGTGCGCCTATTTGGGCATCGACGCGCAGGCGCTCCTGTGCGAAGCGCCGTATGTACGCGTGTTGGCTTTCGACAAGACCGGGCAGGCTGTTCTGCGGCAGGCAAAAAAGACGGGCAGCCTCCCGCTTGTAAACGCAGGCCAGACCCCGCCGGACACAGCGTATGGCGCGCTGGAGCGCCGCTGCGCGGCGCTCTACGGTCTGTTTGCCGCGCAGCCGGAGCTTTGCCCCGAACAAATCGCGCGCGTTTACCGGAAATGAAAAAACCGCCCGTCCGGGCGGTTTTTCACGTTATATTTCCTGCCGGCCTTCTAGTGCGCGCAGAAGCGTGACCTCGTCGGCATATTCCAGCTGGCTCCCGACCGGGATGCCGTAGGCCAGACGCGTGACCTTTACGCCCATCGGGCGAAGCAGGCGCGACAGGTACATGGCCGTGGCCTCGCCCTCGGTGTCCGGGTTCGTGGCCATGATGACCTCACGCACAGAGCCGTCTGCGACGCGGTTCAGCAGCTCACGGATGCGCAGATCGTCCGGCCCGACGTGGCTCAGGGGCGAAATGACGCCGTGCAGCACATGGTACACGCCATGGTATTCCCGCGCCCGCTCCATGGCGATCACATCCTTCGGCTCTGCCACAACGCAGATGAGACTGTGGTCGCGCTCGGGGTCGGCGCAGATCGCGCACAGCTCCTGATCGGTCAGGTTCTGGCAGACCGGGCAGAGGCGAACGCTGTCCTTCGCGTCCAGAATGGCCTGCGCAAAGCTCTGCGCCTCATCCTTCGGCAGCGACAGGACATAAAACGCCAGCCGCTGCGCCGACTTCATGCCGATGCCGGGCAGACGCGCAAATTGTTCGGTCAGCCGCTCAAGCGCGGCGGGAAACGCGCGCATCAGAACAGGCCGCCCAGATTCAGGCCGCCCGTCAGCTTGGCCATATTCGCGGACTGGTCGGCCTCGGCCTTGCGCATGGCCTCGTTGACCGCCGCAACGATCATATCCTGCAGCATTTCCACATCCTCCGGATCGACCGCTTCAGGGTCGATGGTGATGGACTTGAGCTCGCGGTTGCCTCCGCATACGGCTGTGATCACACCGCCGCCCGCCGTCGCCTCGTATTCCTTTGCCTGCAGCTCCTCCTGCATCTTCATGAGGTTTTCCTGCATCTTCTGGGCCTGCTTCATCATCTGCATCTGATTCATGCCGCCCATCGGCATACCGCCGCGATATCCGCCTTTTGCCATGTTTGTTCTCCTTCTATCGTAAATAAATTATTTGATCGTAAAAATGTCGCTGTGCTGCTGTCCGAACTGAACAAGCGCGTCCATCGGGTCGTCTCCCAGCCGTGAAAGCCGGTTTTTGAGTGCAAAGCGCACCGAGACGGGCCTGCCCAGAATCGCCGACGCTTTTTCCCGGACAAGGGCTTCCGTGTTCGGCGTTTTTTTGACCAGATCAATGACAAGCTCCGTGTCCGTCGCCATAATGAGCGCGTCGCCCTGCAAAACCGGGTGAACGGGGCCGTTCACGGCAAAGAAGCCGCTGATCTTAGCCGGAAGCGCCGCACGCAGCTTTTCAGACAGCGCGGGCCAGAAGCCAACAGGCGTTTCGGCCTGCGGCGCGGCAGACGACTGCTCCTGCGTCTGCGCCGGAGGCGCGCTCCCGCGTTCCGGATCATCCGCATCGTCCGGGAAGGGCGGGCGGTCGTCATCAAATGCATCCCCGCCGCTGGCTTTGGGCGCGCTTTTCACCAGCACGCCGGAGGCCAGCTGCTCCTCCACGCGCGAGATGCGTGCGTCCAGCGCCTGCGCGTCCAGCCGCAAGGACGGCTCGCACAGCTGCATCAGAAGCAGCTCCGCCGCTACGCGCACGTCGGTGTTCTTGCCGAACGAGACGCGGGTTTTCTGCGTTTCCGTCAGTACGCGCATCAGTTCGCCCGGAGAGAAGACCGATTGCAGCGCCAGCGCCTGCTGCTCTGTCGCAATGCCGGAGAGCATGGAAAGCCCGCTCTTCGGGGCCGTGCGCAGCACGAGCAGATCGCGGCAGAGCGCGCACATCTCGCCCAGCAGCGCACTCACATCCTTGCCCGCGGAATAAAGCGCGGAAAAGATCGTCAGCGCCTTTGCCGTATCCTGCTCTGCGATGGCCTGCATCAGCTCCGCCGTGCGCTTTTCGCCCGCGAGGCCGAGAGACGCATAGACGCTTTCGAGCGTCACGGGGCCGTTTGCCGCCGACGCGCACTGGTCAAGCAGGCTCACGCCGTCGCGCATGCCGCCGTCAGCCAGCCGGGCCAGAAGATTGATCGCCTCCGGCTCAATTTCGATATGCTCCTGATAGGCGATGAAATTCAGCCGGGAGGCAATTTCATCGGGCCGCAGACGCTTGAACGCAAACCGCTGGCAGCGGGACAGGATCGTCGCGGGAACCTTCTGCAGCTCGGTCGTCGCCAGAATGAATAACAGATGCGCGGGCGGCTCTTCGATGATTTTCAGCAGCGCGTTGAATGCCGCCGTCGAGAGCATATGCACCTCGTCGATGATATACACGCGCATTTTGACCGTGCCGGGCGTATAAATTGCGTCGTCACGCAGAACGCGGACGGAATCGACGCCGTTGTTTGAGGCCGCGTCGATCTCCAGCACGTCCATGCAGCTGCCCTCGTCGATGGCGCGGCACGACGGGCACAGCCCGCAGGGGTCGCCATGGTTCGGATTTTCACAGTTGACGGCCTTGGCCAGAATCTTGGCGCAGGACGTCTTGCCGGTGCCGCGCGTACCGGTAAACAGATACGCATGGCTGAGCTTGCCCGTTTCGAGCTGTGCGCGCAGTGTGTCGGTCACGCTCTTCTGACCGACTACATCCGAAAATGTCTGCGGCCGGTATTTGCGGTATAACGCCTGATACATATCCGTTCACCTCCGGAGCTTCTATTATACACAAAAACTGCGCAGAAGGAAAGCCTCTGCGCAGTTTTTTATGATTCCGGCAGATCGATCTTCCGTGCAGATATGACGCTGCCCTACAGATGGGTACACTTCAGCCCAAAGCGGCGAAAGAGTTCCGTGTTCAGGTTCGGTGCGGCGGCGGTGTCGAATTCTGGCTGATAGGAAAGGCCGACCATCTCGTATTTCGCACCCGCCGTCACGTGGTACGGCAGCAGCTCGACCTGCTCCAGATCATCCGCGTCCAAAAGGCGGCGGGCCGCGGCGCCGAAATTCTCCTCCGAATCGTTGACGCCGGGGATGACCGGAATGCGGATGCGGAACGGCCTGCCGCTTTTCTTGAGCCGTTCGAGGTTTTCCAGAATCGGCTCATTGGACACGCCTGTATAGTGCCGGTGCTGCTCCGGGTCCATCAGCTTCAGATCCATCATGACATACTCGACCCGCGCCAGCACGGCTTCAAATACGCTCCCTCTGCAATAGCCGCTCGTTTCGATCGCGCGGTGCATCCCCGCGACGCGGTCCAGCGTTTCCAGCAGGAACTCCGGCTGCCCCGTCGGTTCACCGCCGGAAAAGGTCACGCCGCCTGACATTGCGGCAAGATAGTCCTTGTCGCGCAGAAGCTTTTGGGCCAGTTCCTGTGCCGTATAGCGCTTCCCGCAGAGCTTGCGCAGGCCCTGCGGGCAGGCGCGGATACACTGGCCGCAGGCTGTGCAGCTTTTCCCGCCGTTCGGGCAGGCTTCGACGCAGGCCCCGCAGTGCAGGCAGTTGTTTGACGACACCATCAGCTGCGGCTGATAGGAAAGCCCCTCCGGGTTGTGGCACCACATACAGCGCAGGGGGCAGCCCTTCAAAAACACCGTCGTGCGGATGCCGGGGCCGTCGTAGACGGCAAGCTGCTTGATGTCGAATACGGTTCCGACTGCCGACGCGTTATCCACGGGCATGGCGGACCTCAAAGTCGCGCAGTTCTTTATAAAGTGCGAACTGCTTTTCATAATACGCGTGCCGCTGCGCGTCGGGCTTTGCCGTCTGGCCGTAGCGGACGAAGCGGGCTGCAAGGGCTGTCCGGTCCTTTTCGCCGGTCGCGGCGGCAAGACCGAGGATCGCGCTGCCGAGCGCGCCGGCCTCGTCGGCCAGCGTGGGCCGAATTTCAGCGCCCAGAATATCCGCCTTGATCTGCCGCCAGACGGGCGACTTCGCGCCGCCGCCCGCAGCAAAGAGCGTCATCGGACGAATGTCGTATTTGGCAAGCTTTTCGAGGTTATAGCGCATTTCGAAGGTCAGGCCCTCAAGAATGGCGCGGTAGAGATCGGCGGGCGAGGTGTGCATTGTAAGGCCGTAGATCGTGCCGCGCGCACCGGTCAGCACGTCCGGCGTGCCGCCCATACCCTGCAAAAACGGCAGAACGATCAGCCCCGTCGGCTCCGGCGGGCAGGTCTCGTTCAGAAGGTCGTAGACCGAGCACCCGCGCTCCTTCGCGGCCTGCTTGAGATAAAACGCCAGCGAATCGCGGTACCAGCGCACGACCGCGCCGCCGGAGATATTATAGGCGTAGGTCACATAGCCCCGTCCGTCGAGATACGGGACGCAGGCGTAATTTTCGCGTTCAAAGTCCAGCGTTTCGGGGATGGATGCGAACAGCGGGCAGATGCATTCGACCGTGCCGGTCGTATCGACAGCTTCGCCGGGGTTCGCCACGCCGCAGCCAAGGGCGTTGACGATCTGGTCATGCGAGCCGATGACGACCTTGACGCTCTGCGGCAGGCCGAGCGCGGAGGCTGCCTCCTGCGTGAGCATTCCGGCGCACGCGCCGGTCGGCAGGACGGCGGGGAGCGTTTCCGGGTCGATGCCGCAGGCGCTCGTCAGCTCGTCCGACCAGCAGAGCTTCCGCACATCAAAGAGAATGCTGCGGCAGGCAAGGGAGCAGTCCGCGACCGTCTCGCCGGACAGGCAGAAGCAGATATAGCTTGCAATGAACAGGAACTTCCACACCGGGCGCGGGGCCGTGCGGAGCGTATAGAGCATTTTCGCCAGCGAATACGACGCGTCCGGCAGGACACAGGTGATGCGCATGAATTTTTCCACGCCGACCGACTCGATCAGACGGGAGAATTCCCCGCTTTCGGTATTGGCAAAATAGAGAATGATGTCGCTCAGCGGCTGGCCGCCGCGGTCGACGGGGACGAAGGACTCGCCGAAGGAGGAGACGGTGATGGCCGCGACCTGCTTTGCGTCGTCCAGCTTTTTGACGCAGTCGGAGATCACGAAAAACACGCTCTCGCGCAGTGCCAGCGCGTTCAGGTTCACCTCGCCGGGCTTCGTGGGGTATTCGCGGTAGGACATGGCGATCTGCTCGCCGGTATCGCGGAAGGCGACGCATTTGCAGCCGGTTCCGCCGATATCAATGCCAAGGCTGATCATAAATGTGCCTCACTTTCTCACGCAGAAGCGGTAAACGGTCGTCTCGTGCAGCGCCTCGCCCTGCCGGAGCACCGGGGACGGGAACGCGGGCTGGTTGATCGCGTCGGGATAGTGCTGCGTTTCGAGGCAGAAGCCGCTGTAGGACGCGTAGCGCGCGCCGTTTTTGCCCGCACGGTCTGAAATAAAGTTGCCGGTGTAGAGCTGCACGCCCTCGAGCGTCGTCTCGACCTCCATCACGATGCCGGTCTGATCGCCCTCGGCCTGTCCGATTTTACGAAGGCCCTGGCCATCGAGGCAGAGGTTCGTATCGTAGCCACGGAAGGGGGCAAGCGCCGCGTCGTGAATGTCTTGGCCAATGGGCTTTGCGGTGCGGAAATCCATGCAGGTGCCGTCCACGGGGGCGATCTCGCCGGTCGGCAGCGTTGCGGCATCGGCGGGCGTGTAGGCGGAGGCGTTCAGCTGGAGCAGATGGCCCAGCACGTCGCCGCTGCCCTGTCCGTTGAGGTTGAAGTAGGCGTGATTGGTAAAATTCGCAACGGTATCCGCGCTGCTGACAGCACGGTAGTCAATATGCAGCGCATTGTCGTCCGTCAGGGTAAACGTAATGGACACGTCAAGCCTGCCGGGGTAGCCCTCCTCGCCGTCAGCCAGAACCGTCGTGAATTCGACGTTGTTTTCGCGGCAGTTGTAATTCCAGAGCTTCTTGTCGAAGCCGCACAGACCGCCGTGGAGCTGGTTCTTGCCCTCGTTGGCCGTGAGGTGGAAGCGCTGGCCGTTCAGCGTGAAAGCCGCGCCCGCGATGCGGTTGCCGTTTCGGCCGATGCACGCGCCGAGATAGCCGTCATTTTCCTCGTATTCCTTTACCGTCTCATAGCCGAGCAGCACGTCGGTCAGAACGCCGTTCCGGTCGGGAACGACAATGGACTGGATCGTCGCGCCGTAGGACAGGAGCGTCACGCGCATATGATTGCTGTTTTCCAGCGTAATGGCGACAGGCGCGCCCTTCGAGCACAGGGGGAGCTTTTGAATGGTCAGCATAAAAAACGTCCTTTCGTAAGTAAAAAGTGCGGTGAGACTGTCAAAAAATACAGATAGCAGTTAGATGATAGAGTAGCAGGGGAAGAGTGAAGGGGGCAAAGAGCCCCCTTCGCGTTCAATCAACTAAGTTTTCGAACTTTGAAAAAGTTCGAAAACTTGCCTCAGCGTGGCGAAAAGACCTTTTCGACACGCTGAGGCGCGCTGCAGCAGCAACGCGCCTCATGAAGATCTGCTGCGATTGCGTTCATTCTATCAGAACGCAGTGGCTTTGAAAAGCCGCAGCGCAATTATTTCTTTGCAACGTACTTCTGCACGTCGATGGCGACGGCGATGATGATGATCGCGCCGCGGATGATGTACTGGAGGTATGCGTTGACGCCGAGGAAATACAGGCCGTAGTTGATCGCCTGCAGGATGATCGAGCCGATCACGACGCCGGGGACGGTGCCGATGCCGCCGTTGAAGGACACGCCGCCGATGACGCAGCCCGCGATGGCGTCAAGCTCGTAGTTGATGCCGGTTGCAGTACCGACGGACTGGATACGGGCGCCCTCGAGGAAGGAGGCGATGCCGTACATCAGACCGGCGTACAGGAACACGCCCATGATGGTCTTCGTGACGGAGACGCCGGAGACCTCAGCCGCCTCGGCGTTGCCGCCGACGGCGAACATATTCTTGCCGAAGCGGGTCTTGTTCCAGACGAGCCACGTCAGAACGCCCAGCAGCAGGAAGATGATGACCAGATACGGCAGCTTGAAGCCGAAGATATCGACGGAGCCGGTCGCGAGCGCCAGATAGCGCTGGTCAAGGGAGGACAGCGCCTGCGTGGAGCCGGAGGGCTGGTTCTCGATGTAGATGCAGCACAGGCCGTAAGAGATCAGCTGCGTGCCGAGGGTGACGATGAAGGGGTGCATATGGAGCTTTGCCATGCCGAAGCCGTTGAACGCAGAGATAATCACTGCGATGGCCACGCAGGCGAGGAACGGCACGATCAGGGGCAGCGGCTCTGTGATGCTGGGATAGTATCTCGAAGCGAACGTGACCGACTGCAGCAAGGAGGCTGCGACAGCCGCGCAGAGGCCGAGCACACGGCCGACGGACAGGTCGGTACCGGCAAGGATGATGATGCCTGCGACGCCGTAGGCCAGAATCCCCTTCGTGGAGGCCTGCTTCAGAATGGAGATCAGGTTGCCGACGGAAAGGAAGTTGGGCTTGATCGCAACGATCACAACAAGGAGCAGAAGAAGGATGATGTACAGTGCATATTTCAGCAGCGTATCCTTCAGCTTCTGCGGGTTCATTTTCTTAGAATTCGTCATTTTCTCAACCTCTTTATACATATTGCGCAGCCAGACGCATAATGGTTTCCTGCTCGTTTTCAATGCCGCCGAAGTCCTTGCCGCGTTCGAGGATACCGGCCATATGGCCGTTGCTCATGACAAGGATGCGGTCGCAGATCCCGATCAGCTCCGGCATTTCGGAAGAGACCATCATAACAGCCTTGCCCTGCTTGGCAAGCTGCAGGATCAATTCGTAAATCTCGTACTTGGCGCCGACGTCGATGCCGCGCGTCGGCTCGTCGAGGAGCAGAACGTCGGGCTTCGTCAGCAGCCAACGGCCAAGAATGACCTTCTGCTGGTTGCCGCCGGAGAGGTTTTTGATGAGCGTTTTCTGCGACGGCGTTTTGATGTGCATGGAGGAAATGGACCAGTCCGTATCGGCGGTCATTTTTTTATCGGAAAGCAGCGGGCCCTTTTTATAGGAACCGAGGTTTGAAATTACGGTGTTGAACAGAATGTTGGCATAGGGGAAGATGCCGGTCGCGCGGCGCTCCTCCGTCAGCATGGCGAAGCCGTTTTTGATGGACTGACGCGGCGTTTTGTTGGAAATGGGCTTGCCGTTCAGCTTGATCTCGCCGCTCTCGCGCGCCATGATGCCGAAGATCGTGCTCAGAAGCTCCGTTCTGCGCGAGCCGACCAGACCGGCCACGCCGAGCACCTCGCCCGCGCGAAGCTCGAACGAGACGTCCTGACAGGTGGGCATATACTTGCCGGTCAGGTGCGAGACCTCCATCAGCACGTCGCCGGGGACATTGTCCTTGGCGGGGAAGCGGTTGGTCATTTCGCGGTTGACCATGCGCTTGATGATATCGTCGGTCGAGAGGTTCTCCGTTTTGTCGGTGGAGATCCACTGGCCGTCACGCATGATGGTGACCTCGTCGGAAATGCGCTTGATCTCGTCCATCTTGTGGGAGATATAAATGATGCCGACGCCCTGATCGCACAGGCGGCGCATGATGCGGAACAGGTGCTCGACCTCCTCGCTGGTCAGCGAAGACGTCGGCTCGTCGAGCACAAGGATCTTTGCGTTATAGGAGACTGCCTTCGCGATCTCAAGCATCTGGCGCTGGGAAACGGCCATGGTGCCGATGATCGTCTTCGGGTCGACCTTAATTTCCAGATCGTCCAGAACAGCCTTGGTGTCGTTGTACATTTTCTTGTGGTCGACCAGTCCGGCCTTCAGCGGGAACCGGCCCAGCCACATATTTTCCATGACGCTGCGGTAGAGCACCTGATTGAGCTCCTGATGCACCATGGCTACGCCGTGATCGAGGGCGTTGCGCGGGCTGGTGAAATTGATCTCCTTGCCGTTCATCCGGATGGAGCCCGCGTCCTTTTTATAGATACCGAACAGGCACTTCATGAGCGTCGATTTACCGGCGCCGTTCTCGCCCATGAGGGCGTGGATGGAACCGGGACGCAGCTGGAGCTTGGCATGGTCCAGCGCCTTGACGCCCGGGAACTGCTTTTCGATATCAAGCATTTCGAGCAGGTAGTTTTCTTCCAAGTGTATCACCAATTCCTTTTTGCATAATCAGGTGGCCCCGGAGGGCCACCTGATTCGATTACGATTCTCTTACTAAGATCAGCAGAATGGTCTGAACAGATTATTCCGCAGTGATCTTTGCGTACGGGATACGGATGGAGAAGCCGTCGTCAGCCATGGTGTAGTCGGTGCCGTCGAGCCAATCCTTGCCCAGAGCGCCGTTGATGGCCATGAGGATGTTGGCCTTGCCCATTGCGTCGCCGTCCTGCTTGACAGTACCGTAGAGCTTGCCGGCGTTGATGTACTCAACAGCCGTATCAGTGCAGTCAACGCCGATGACGATGATCTCGTCGCCGCCGTCGCCGAGGTTGTAGCCGACCTCGTTCAGAGCAGCGATGACGCCGATGGCCATGTCGTCGTTGTTGCAGAAGACGACCTCGATGTTCTCAACGCCGAGGGAAGCGATCTGCGCGGTCATCATTTCCTGTGCCTTGGCGGTATCCCAGTTAGCGACCTGGTTCTCGGTCATCATCTCGCAGGGAACGCCCTTCTCGATCGCGGTGGACAGGGAATACTCGGTACGGGCGATGGCTTCGGGGTTGTTGATCTCGCCTTCGAACTCAAGGGTAGCGACCTTGCCGTCGCCATTTTTGTCAACGCGGGAGGGATCAGCGGCATACAGGTCAGCGAGGATCTCGCCCTGCATGATGCCGGCCTCTTCGGGCTTGGTGCCGACGAAGATGGAGTTGGAACCGGTCACGATCGTGGAGTCAACAGGCTCCTTGTTGTAGAAGGAGATGGGGACATTGTACTGCTTGGCAAGGTCAACCAGATACTGGCCAGCGGAGGTGTCGCAGAGGTTGATGATGATGTGGTCCTTGCCTGCGGCGAACATAACGTCGGCCTGGTTGTTCTGGGTAGCCTGGTCGTCGTTGCCGTCCTGCATTTCGAGGTTGATGGTCAGGCCCTTCTCAGCGCCGATCTCCTTGGCGTACTTGTCCATGGCAACACGGACAGAGGAGCCGTAGGTGTCGGAATACTTCCAGACGAGAACGCCGATGTTCAGCTCGGTCTTGCCGTCGGCAGCAGCCTCGGTAGCGGTTTCCTGGACTGCGTCGGTCTTGTTGTCAGTCTCAGCGGGAGCCGGGGTGTCGGTGGTCTTGGCGGCACAGGCGGCCATGGCCAGAACCATCATCACTGCAAGCAGCAAAGCGATGATCTTCTTCATTGTGTAATTCCTCCTAAATTAGTGTCGAAACGGAAAGTCCCGTTCGTGATTGTATTTTACCATGTGGGAAATGAAAGGACTAGTAAAAAACGTTTCCAAAGTAGAGAAAAACATCTTTAAAACCGTAAAAAAGGAAGTGCTATTTTTGTGCACATTGCCATATATCATTCTTTTTTTCAGATTGATACAATATAAATTAGAAGAAAACAGGGGAAAATTCGACTTGTCCCCGCATACGAATTTACTACTTTTCCGGAAGGAGCCGCCGATATGCTGGATCTGAAAAACGCCGGTCTGACGGAGCTGCTGCACGATTTTTACACGCTGACGGGGCTGAAGCTCTGCATCTTTGATACAGACTTTGAGGAATGCGCGTCCACCCCTATCAAGCTCTATCCCTTCTGCGCAAGAATGCGGGAAAATCCGGAATTTGAGCGCCGCTGCCACAGCTGCGACGCCGCCCATATGCAGACCTGCCGCCGCACGAGAAAGCCCGTGCAGTACCGATGTCACGCGGGGCTGACGGAATATCTCGCGCCGCTGTATTATGAAGGCGTGATCGTCGCGTTCATCTGCATCGGACAGGCCACGAACGGCCGGGACGCGGAGTTCCATACCATCGCGGCCTACGCCGCGCAGTTTGGCATCGACGAAGAGGAGTGCCGTTCGCTTTACAATATGCAGCTGCACTATTCCCCGGACGAGATCAAGGCCGCCTGCAACATTCTCGACGCCTGCATCAGCCACATTTACCACCAGCGGATGCTTGAGGTGCGCAATCTCGACACGGCGCAGCAGATCGAAAAATACATCAACGACAACATCGCCTGGGATCTGTCCATCGAGCACCTGTGCGCGCATTTTTCCGTCTCGCGCGCCGAGCTCTATCAGATCTTCCACACGAGCTTCAATTCCTCCGTCGCCGACTATATCCGCAGCAAGCGTATCTCCATGGCCGAGCAGATGATCCGCACCACGGCAATGCAGATCTCCGAGATCGCGTCCAGCGTCGGCTTTTACGACTACAACTATTTCTCCAAGGTTTTCCACCGGAAATTCGGCTGTTCCCCGCGCGAATACCGAAAAAAACTGGAGAGCGGCAGCGAAGCGGCGGACAAAAAATAATTTTTTCGGATTTTGTACAAAAATCACTATTGCCTGTACGTTTTTTCTGTTATTCTAGGATAGAAGGAACAACGTACAGGCTTTCTGTCTGTATGTACGTCTGGACTGAAAGGAGCATCCAAATGAACGAACGCGCATATTACGGACACGAATCGCAGCTGTTCGGCGTGGAGGAATACCGGCTGACTGGCGGCAAGGGCGACGGAATGCGCCTTTTGCAGGTACGAAACGGCAAAGGGCTGGACTTCACCGTCTCCGCCGACCGCTGCGCAGATATTTCCCGCCTGCATTTCCGCGGCGAAAACTGCGGCTTCTTCTCGGCAAACGGCTACGTCGCCCCCGCTTACTATGATGATAAGGAAGCGGGCTGGCTCAAGAATTTCACGGCGGGCTTTCTGACCACCTGCGGTCTGCTGGCCGTCGGCTCTCCCTGCACGGACGAGGGCGTGCGCCTGCCGCTGCACGGTGCAGTCGACAACATTCCCGCCGAGCGTCTGCTCTGGGACATGGACGATGAAAGGATCTGGGTCAAGGCCGTCATGCGCCACGCGCAGATCTTCGCCGAAAAGCTCATTCTGACGCGCACGATCACGTGCTCGAAGAAAACGAATGAGATCACCGTCACCGACGAAATCGAAAACATCGGCGGCGAGGCCTCCCCGGTCATGATCCTGTACCACATGAACATGGGCTACCCCATGCTGTCTGAGGCGGCAGAGCTCTATATCCCCGCCGCCGGGGTCACGCCCCGCAACGCGCACGCCGCCGAGGATCTGGACACGTGGAATAAAGTCCTCACTCCGACGCCCGGCTTTGAGGAGCAGTGCTATTATCACGCTTTCAACGGCAAACCCGGCCTTGCCGCCATCTTCAATCATGACCGCGGCTACGGTCTTGCCATTTCGTTCGACTCGTCCAGCCTCAACTGCTTTACGCAGTGGAAGATGATGGGCGTCAAGGACTACGTCATGGGCCTTGAACCCGGCAACTGCTACCCCGACGGCCGCGACGTGATGCGCGAAAAGGGCCTTTTGCAGATGCTTGCCCCCGGCGAGAAGAAGACCTATGGCGTGCGGCTGACAATGCTCGAAAACGAGGCGCAGTTCGAAGCGCTCAAGCAGAAATAAATATTTAAGGAGAGAGATCCATATGAAAGCACAGCAAGCCGTCCGGCTGGCATGGCAGCACCATACCATCGTCCCGGCGTTCAACATCCCCTATCTGCCGATGGCAAAGCCCGTCGCGCAGGCCATCATCGACGAAAAGACCGTCGCCATGCTGCAGGTCGCGCGGCTGGAATGGGAAAAGTTCGAGTCGCGGAGCCTTGAGGCTGTCGCGGAGGAGTATTTCAAGTATTATGACCCGAAATACACCCTTCTGCACCTCGACCACGTGCCCGTCATCGACGAGGATCAGAAACGCGTGGACTATATGCCCATTCTCGAGCGTGCCGTCAAGGCAGGTTATCAGTCCGTCATGGTCGACGGCAGCCGCCTGAGCCTTGCAGAGAACATCGCTGTGACGAAGCAGGTCGCAGACTTTGCGCACGCAAATGACATCGCCTGCGAGGCCGAGCTCGGCTCCGTCATGGGCCACGAGGGCGCGGGTGCGAACATGGATTATGAAGAGATTTTCCGCACGAAGAAGGGCTTCACTGATCTGGGCGAAGCAAAGCAGTTTGCAGAGGAGACAAAGTGCGACTGGCTGAGCGTCGCCGTCGGCTCCATCCACGGTGCGATCGCCGAAGGCGTGCGCAACCAGAAAAAGCCCGAGGCCCGGCTGGACATCGAGCACATCGCCGACCTCAGCAAGGTCACGGGCATCCCGCTCGTGCTGCACGGCGGCTCCGGCATCAACAACCAGTGCATTCTGGACGGCATCGCCAACGGCATTGCGAAGATCAATGTCGGCACCGAGATCCGCCAGACCTACGAACGCACGCTGGGTGAGACGAACGACGTGGAAAAGGCCCGCGCCGCCGTCTATACCCGCACGTGCGAGATCATCCGCTCGTTCCGCATTGAAGGCAATCAGGAAAAGCTGTTCGGATAACACATAAAAACAGGAGGAATCAACCATGAAAAAGAAAATGACCTTTGCCCTCTGCTTCTGCAACCGCGGCTTCATGCCCGGCGAACTGATCTACGGCGCACGCGACGATATGGTCAAGGCCGTGACTGACGCCGGCTATGACTACATCATGATGGACAAGGAGCTGACCCGCTACGGCGGCGTTGAGACGCGCGACGAGGGTCTGCTCTACGCCAAGTGGCTCAAGGAGCACGAGGGACAGTATGACGGTGTCATCTTCTCCATGCCTATTTTCGCCGACGAAAACGGCGCCATTACCGCCCTGCAGGACGCAGGCGTGCCCATCCTCATGCAGGCCTATCCCGACGAGATCGGCAAGATGGACTTTGCCCACCGCCGCGACGCCTACTGCGGCAAGTTCTCCGTCACGGACGTGTTCTGTCAGTATAACGTCCCGTTCACGGTGCTCAAGCCCCATGTCGTGCATCCGCTGAGCGCAAAGTTCCAGGAGAACCTGCGTGATTTCGCCGCCATCTGCCGCGTGGTCAACGGCATGAAGCGCTTCAACCTCGGCTGCATCGGCGCGCGCACCACCGCGTTCAAGACCGTCCGCTTCGATGAGGTCGCGATGCAGAAAAACGGCATTAACGTCGAGTCCTTCGACCTCTCCGAAGTCTTTGAAAAGGTTCGCGCCAAGGCGGACGACGACGCGGTCGTGCTGGCAAAGCTGGAGCGGCTGAAGAACTACACCGACTTCTCCAAGGTCCCGGCCTCCAATGCCCTGACGCTGGCGAAGGTCTCCGTCGTGCTCGACGAGTACATTGAAGAATACCATCTGGACGCGCTGGCGCTGCGCTGCTGGAACGAAATGGAAACCTATCTGCGCATCTGCCCGTGCGTGCTGCTCTCCGAGCTGAACGACCGCGGCATCGTCGCGTCCTGCGAGATCGATATGTGCTCCGCCATCTCCATGCGCGCCATGAGCCTTGCTTCCGAAGGCCCGGCCGCTGTGCTTGACTGGAACAACAACTACGGCGACGACGAGGACAAGATCATCCTGTTCCACTGCGGCCCGGTCGCCCAGAGCCTGATGGCCGGCAAGGGCACCGTCACCGAGCACAAGATGTTCGCCAAGAACGATCCGGGTTCCGGCTGGGGCTGCAACGAGGGCCGCATCAAGCCCATGCCCATCACCATCTCCAACTGCCAGACCAAGGACGGCAAGATCGTCATCTACGCGTCCGAGGCCAAGTTCACCGACGATCCCATCGAGGACGGCTACTTCGGCTGCGGCGGCGTGGCGGAGATCCCGCACCTGCAGGATAAGTGCATCACGCTCGCCAAGGGCGGCTTCAAGCACCACACCGCCATCTGCGAGGGCCACTTCAAGGACATCCTCAAGGAAGCGTTCACAACCTACCTCGGCTACGAGTGGGTCGATATCGACCGCTAATTGCAAAAGGGGGCTGCAGCGAAATGAAACTCGCTGCAGCCCCGCTTTTTTGTTTTTATTCTTCCGGCAGCTCCTTCCGGACGCGGGCAGCCTGACGGCGTCTGGCGTTCAGACAGCCGTAGAAGCCGGGCACGAGGAAGCAGTCGGCCAGCAGCCACGCAAGCGGGCTTGCCAGACAGGCCGCGTCAAAGCCGAACGCAGGCACAGCCCAAAGGCTCACCGCCGTGCGCGCAAGCATCTCCAGAAGGCCTGAGATCAGAGACAGGCGGCTGTAGCCCATGCCCTGAATGGACAGGCGCAGCACGTTGACACCCAGCAGCAGCGGCGTTGCGTAGGCATAGGCGACGCTCAGCTGCTGCGTGTAGGACATGACGCTTGCCGCCTCGTCCGCGTTCATGAACAGAAGCGACAGATACCGCGTGCCGAACTGCGCGATCAGGATGTACAGGACGCAGTACAGGATGCCGATGAACAGGCAGGCATACGTCCCCTGCCTGATGCGGTCATACTTGCCCGCGCCGAGATTCTGGCCCGTGAAGTTCGTGGCCGCCATGGCCAGCGCATCGAACGGGCAGGCCAGCAGCATATAAATCTTTCCCGCCACCGCGACACCCGACACGCACACCGCGCCGAGGGAATTGACAGCACTCTGCAGCATGACGGAGCCGATGGCCGTGATGGAAAACTGCAGTCCGACCGGCACGCCCATGCCGAGCAGACGCATGGCCTCCGGCCGCCGGAGCTTCCAGTCGTCCTTTTCCATGCGCAGGATCGGGAAGTGCTTTTTGAGATACCCGACGCACAGCAGCCCCGAGCCGAGCTGCGAGACGACCGTTGCGATCGCCGCGCCTGCCACGCCCAAGCCGAGCACGCACACCGTCAGCAGATCGAGGACAATATTGATGGCCGAGGCCGCAGCCAGGAACCACACCGGCGATTTGCTGTCGCCCAGCGCACGCAGGACGCACGCACCCATATTATAAAGGATCGTCGTGGGGATGCCGACGAAAATAATGAAGATATAGTTGAACGCGTAGTCCATCTGCTCCTCCGGCGTTCCCATGAGGCGCAGCAGCCCGCGCGTACCCGGAAGCGTCACGGCCAGCAGCACCGCCGACATAATAAGTCCCAGCCAGACACAGCCCGCCACATAGCGGCGCAGCTGCCGGTACTCGCCCGCGCCGAACGCCTGCGCCAGCGGGATGGCCATGCCGGTACACAGACCGCCGCAAAAGCCGAGCACAAGGAAGTTGACCGACCCTGTCGCCCCGACGCCGCCCAGCGCCATTACGCCCAGCGCATGGCCGACGATCGACGTATCGACCAGAGAATATACCTGCTGCAAAAGAAGCCCGAACAGCACCGGAACGGCAAACTGCCAGATCCGCGAAATCGGCTTTCCAACTGTCAGATCCTGTGTCATAGCTGCGCACCTCCTGTTTGTTGCGGATACCCGTTATATCATATTTTTTCAAATTGTCAATTCAATTTTGTGCGCATCCGACTAATTTATGTTATCATTTTTGTGCATAACGGTCATAAGCTGTGCTGTCGGGCAGCCGTGCGTTCCCGGCAAAGTTTTTTCATGCTTTCTTTACAATTCGTTCTCATATTTTTCAGCGTTATTTCAGATTCGTGCAGTATGCTGAAGGCACAAAAACAAAAGACCCACACGCACCGCAAGGATGCGCGGAAAGGAGATTTTCAATATGTCTGAAGTATTCAACAACAACGAATTTACATCGGACCCCAGCCAGCAGTCCTCCAATTCCTACCCGTACAGCTTCGAGCAGCCGTTCGACGCGCAGCAGCAGCCGTTTGCCGCACAGCCGCAGCCGTCCGCTCCGGTGCCCGAGCAGAAGAAAAAGAGCGGCAAGGCCGGGAAGATCGTCGCGCTGCTTCTGGCCTGCGCGCTTGTGGGCGGCGGCTCCGGCTTCGGCGCGGCAGCGCTGATGCAGAAAAACGCGGCAGCCCAGCCGCAGAGCACGACGCAGACCTCCTCCGATGCGTCCGTCATGCTCGAGGCCAAGCGGCAGGCCGCAGCCCTGCAGGTCGCATCCGTCGACACCGGCAAGGTACTCACGCCGAGCGAGGTCTACGCGCAGAACGTGAACTCCACCGTCGGCATCACCACCTCCATCACCACCAACTACTTTGGCTACCAGACCACATCTGCCGCGGCCGGTTCCGGCTTCATCCTGACACAGGATGGTTATATCCTGACAAACTATCATGTCGTCGAGGGTTCCAACTCCATCACGGTCACGACCTATGACGGCACGGGCTACGACGCGACGCTCATCGGCTACGACGAGAGCAACGACATCGCCGTTCTGAAGATCGACGCGTCTGACCTGACCCCGGTGGTTCTGGGCGACTCCGATACACTAAACGTCGGCGATACCGTCGTCGCCATCGGCAACCCGCTCGGCGAGCTGACGTTCTCGCTCACGACCGGCGTTGTCAGCGCGCTTGACCGTCCCGTCACCCTCTCCACCGGCACGACCATGAACCTCATCCAGACCGACTGCGCCATCAACTCCGGCAACTCCGGCGGCGCACTGTTCAACCTCTACGGCGAGGTCATCGGCATCACGAACGCAAAATATTCCTCTTCGGGCTCGTCCTCTGAGGCGTCCATCGACAACATCGGCTTCGCCATCCCCATCGATCAGGTCCGCTCGATCTTTGAGTCGATCATCACGAACGGCTATATCGTAAAGCCCTACATCGGCGTGACCGTCTCCGACGTGTCCTCCGAGAGCCAGAGCTACGGTCTGCCGCAGGGTGCGGCTGTCCGCTCCGTCACGGAAAACGGCCCGGCTGCCGAGGCAGGACTGCAGGAGAACGACATCATCACCGCCGTGAACGGCGAAACGATCACCGGCAGCAATGATCTGGTCAAGCTCGTCAAGGCTTCTGCCGCAGGCGATACGCTGGAGCTGACCGTCTACCGTCAGGGCCAGACCACGACGCTCACCCTGACCGTCGGCGAACAGAAGACCGACGCGCTGCCCGCCCAGACCACCGACCAGAACCAGCAGTCCCAGCAGGGCTATTATGACGGCGGCCAGTCCGGCCAGTCCGATAATCAGTTCGGCGGCTCGTGGCCCTTCGGCTTTGGTTTCGGCGGTTAATACCACCCGCTTCTGACCGGTTTCTTCTCTACTCCTCCATGATTTCTTCCTTCCGGTCATAAAACGGCGGACGCTGCTTTACGCAGCGCCCGCCGTTTTGCGTATTTTATTTACCGCAGCAAATTCCAGCTGCGATGCAGGAGCAGCCAGACCGTGAACGGCCCGATCAGGTAAATGACCGCGCCGATGCCGCCGCCCAGAATGAGCTGCGCGGCGCTCAGCAGCACAGCCGCTGCGGCCAGGATATAAAACGCCAGCTTCCGCTTCGACACGAGGAACCAGATCACGCAGCCGAACTGCATGGCAACCAGCACGCCGACCACGATTAAACGGATCGGTTCGGCCTCAATGACCGACAGCAGCTGTCTCAGGTACTCTTCCATATAGGCCATCTCTTCAAACTGCCCCAGGATCTCAAAATAGAAGTCCCGGAACCGGTAAACCAGCAGTGTAATGGCGAAGCTCAACAGTAAATTGCCCAGATAGATCGCGCACAGGACCAGCCAGAACGTCACATAGCCGCTGAATTTCAGCTTGCCGTCCTCCTGCCGCCAGACAGCGCCGCGCGGCTGCGCGTCAAAGGCCGTTTCCTGCGGGAATGGCGTGGCTCCCTGCTCCTCCTGCGCCGGTTCGGGGCTTCCGTAGCGCTTGACCAGCGCACCGCAGTCCGGGCAGATCAGGACGTTGTCGTCCACTTCCTTCCCGCAATTATAGCATTTCTGCACGGTATCATTTCCTCCTGCGCCTGTTTTCTTTATTCTAGCGTGAAAAAGCGCGAAAGTCAATGCGGCGTTGTTCGGAGCATTTTATGCAATGTTTTCAGCACGATTTTGCATTTACTTTCGTTTCCGCGCAGCATATAATACCAGCAGAGGCGCACAGGAGGGATGCACGGTGCGATTTACCAAGATGAACGGCGCGGGCAACGACTTTATCCTGCTCGACGCCATCGCGGAGCCGTTCGACGAAAGCGCCGCGCCCGCTCTGGCCCGCGCGCTGTGCGACCGGCGGCGGTCTGTCGGTGCGGACGGTCTGATGCTCGTGACGCGGGCGGAGGGCGATGCGGACTACCGGATGCGGTTTTACAATTCCGACGGCTCGCTCGGCGAAATGTGCGGCAACGGCGCACGGTGCATCTGCCGGTACGGCTATGCACGCGGCTATGCAGGCCCCGTACAGCGCGTGGAGACGACCGCAGGACTCGTGACCGGCTGGCGCATCACGGAAGAGCAGTACCGCATCCGGCTCAACACGCCGTCCGTTGTGGAGCTGGAAAAGCAGCTGGACGCGGACGGCAGGACATACCGATGCAGCTACATCGAGCTCGGCAGCCCCGGCATCCCGCATCTGGCGCTGGAGGTCCCCGCGCTGGCAAAACAGAGCGAGGACGCGCTCCGGCGGCTTGGCCGGGCGCTCCGGTATCATCCGGCGCTGCCAAAGGGCGCAAACGTCAACTTTTACGAGCTGACCGGCCCGGATGAGATCCTGGAAAAGACATACGAGCGCGGCGTGGAGGACTTTACGCTCGCCTGCGGCACAGGCACAGGCTCGGTCGCGGCAGCGCTGACGCTTCTTGGCAGGGTCAGCGGCAAAAACGTCCGCGTCCGCATGGACGGCGGTGAGCTGACGGTCGATGCGGAAGAAAAAGACGGAAGCATTGAAAACCTGTACCTGACCGGCCCGGCGGCGATGGTCTGCGCGGGCGAGATTCTGGACGAGGCAATTTTGAAGCTTGTAAAAAGGCAGGAGGAGAAAACATGAAAAAGAGTAACTTTTGGAAAAGCTACGGATTTCTGATCCTGATGCTGACCGGCATCGTCGCCGGCTGCGTCGTTGGCGCGATCTGGCCCGCAGTCATGGAAGTCGTTGACGGCGAAACGATTATTGTCGACAAGGGCGCGACCGTGCTCGAGCCGCTCGGCACGGTGTTCCTGAACCTGATGTTCTGCATCGCCGTTCCCACGGTGTTCTGCTCCATTTCGTCGTCGATTGCAAACATGCAGAGCGCCAGGCGCGCGGGCAAGATCATGGGCGTGACCATCGCGACCTTCCTCGTGACCGCCGCGTTCGCCGCCGTCATCATGTACGTGACGGTGCGGCTTATCCCGCCGGTCGTGGGCGAATATGCGCTGGTCGAGGGCGAGGTCGGCGGCACGCTGGGCGTGGCCGACATGATTGTCAACTTCTTTACGAAGCCCGATTTTACCGAACTGTTCAGCCGCAGGGCCATTCTGCCGCTCATCGTCGCGGCGATCCTGTTCGGCTTCGGCATCCAGATGGCAGGCGGCGCGGAGACGAAGACCGCGAAGCTGCTCGAGGACGTCACGAACTGCATCATGAAGACGTTCAAGATCATCACCTATTACGCGCCCATCGGCTTCTTCGGCTTCTTCGCGTATCTCATCGCCTACCACGGCTCTGACCTCATCGGCGATTATGGCCGCGCGCTTGCGATCTATTATATTCTGAGTTTTGTTTATATGCTCGTCTTCTCCCCGATCTACGCCCGCTTCGGCGGCGGAAAGGGCGCGGCGAAGGTCATGTTCTCCAAGCTGTTCCGCCCGGCTGCCATGAGTTTCGGCACCTGCTCGTCCGTCGCGACGATTCCGACAAACATGGAGGTCGCGGAGGAAACGGGAATCTCCAAGGACGTATCCAATATCGTCATCCCCCTCGGCGCGACGATGCACATGGACGGCTCCGCCATGTCCGCCATCATCAAGGTCGCGTTCCTGTTCGGAATGTTCGGGCAGGACTTCACGACGGGCCGCGCAATCCTTGCGATCATCGTCGCCGTGTTCTCTTCGGTCGCCATGTCCGGCATCCCCGGCGGCGGCGGCACGGGCGAACTCGTTCTGTGCTCGATCTTCTTCCCGGATCATCTGGCCGTCGCCTTCCCCATCGCGCTGGCGCTCGGCAACCTGGTCGATCCCCCCGCGACGATGGTCAACTCTGCTGGCGATTACGTTGTCTCCTTCATCGTCTCCCGCTATGTTGACGGCAAAGACTGGCTGCAGAAGCGGCTGGCCGGAAAGAAGGAAGCGGATGCTTCCGAGCTTCGATAACGACCCGCATTTCCCGCCGGTGTGCCCCATTTTCGGGCACACCGGCGTTTGTGTCTGTTGACATCTGAATTTTTTTAGTTTTTCATGCTTTTTTCCATTCCATGCTTTTGTGCTTTTTACCGGTTCTGGGACAATTTTGCCGAATACTCGCGAAAAAAACCGGCAAAATCAATAAAAAAGCGCAATGCAGAAAATTGTTGTGGATATTCTTGACGAACCGTGATATACTGCTAATTGGTGAACAATGGCCTAACTGGAAACATGCTTCACCAGCCAGAAATTTTAATTTTTTTAGAAAGAGGTTAATATACGATGGCAGAACTGAATTTGAGCAAGTATGGCATCTCCGGCACCACCGAGATCGTCCACAATCCTTCCTACGAGATGCTCTTCGCCGAAGAGACGAAGCCCGGTCTGGAAGGCTATGAGGTCGGCCAGGTCAGTGAACTGGGTGCCGTCAACGTCATGACCGGCATCTACACCGGCCGCTCCCCCAAAGACAAGTATATCGTCGTCGACGAGAACTCCAAGGACACCGTGTGGTGGACCTCCGACGCGTACAAGAACGACAACCACCCCATGTCCGAGTCCACCTGGAAGGCAGTGAAGGACCTGGCCATCAAGGAGCTGTCCAACAAGAAGCTGTACGTTGTGGATGCCTTCTGCGGCGCCAACAAGGATACCCGCATGGCTGTCCGCTTCATCGTGGAAGTGGCATGGCAGGCACACTTTGTCACCAATATGTTCATCCGTCCCTCCGCTGAGGAGCTGAAGAACTTCAAGCCCGACTTCATCGTCTACAATGCCTCCAAGGCAAAGGTCGAGAACTTCAAGGAGCTGGGCCTGAACTCCGAGACCTGCGTGGCCTTCAACATCACCTCCCGTGAGCAGGTCATCATCAACACCTGGTACGGCGGCGAGATGAAGAAGGGCATGTTCTCCATGATGAACTACTACCTGCCTCTGAAGGGCATTGCCTCTATGCACTGCTCCGCCAACACCGATAAGAACGGCGAGAACACCGCCATCTTCTTCGGCCTGTCCGGCACCGGCAAGACCACCCTGTCCACCGATCCCAAGCGTCTGCTGATCGGCGACGACGAGCACGGCTGGGACGACAACGGCGTGTTCAACTTCGAGGGCGGCTGCTACGCCAAGGTCATCAACCTGGACAAGGAGTCCGAGCCCGATATCTACAACGCCATCCGCCGGGATGCTCTGCTGGAGAACGTCACCGTGGATAAGGACGGCAAGATCGACTTCGCCGACAAGACCGTCACCGAGAACACCCGTGTGTCCTACCCCATCGACCACATCCAGAACATCGTTCGTCCCGTTTCCGCTGCTCCCGCAGCCAAGAACGTGATCTTCCTGTCTGCCGATGCCTTCGGCGTTCTGCCTCCTGTGTCCATCCTGACCCCCGAGCAGACCCAGTACTACTTCCTGTCCGGCTTCACCGCAAAGCTGGCCGGCACCGAGCGGGGCATCACCGAGCCCACCCCCACCTTCTCCGCCTGCTTCGGCCAGGCCTTCCTGGAGCTGCATCCCACCAAGTATGCAGAAGAGCTGGTTAAGAAGATGAAGGCCTCCGGCGCCAAGGCTTACCTGGTCAACACCGGCTGGAACGGCACCGGCAAGCGTATCTCCATCAAGGATACCCGCGGCATCATCGACGCCATCCTGTCCGGCGCTATTCTGTCCGCGCCCACCAAGACCATCCCCGTCTTCGGCTTCGAGGTTCCCACCGAGCTGCCCGGCGTCGATCCCGCAATTCTTGACCCCAGAGACACCTACGCCAATGTGGCCGACTGGGAAGCCAAGGCTGCCGATCTGGCTGGCCGGTTCGTCAAGAACTTCGCCAAGTACGAGGGCAACGAGGCCGGCAAGGCTCTGGTCGCCGCAGGCCCCAAGGCCTAAGCTGTTTCCAGCTTAGCATTTCGTTCGTATTCACGGTACCGGCAGGGGGAAACCCCTGCTGGTATCTGGAGTTCGGCAGTGGGGTGAATCTGTGGGGATAAACCCGCGCCTGCGCAAAAGCTTCCCCTTCGGGCGGTGCGTCGCGCAGCGAATTGAATCTAATATAGCTGCCGGTGGCAGCTATACCATAAAAAGTGGAGCTGTCTCGCATAAGCGAGACTGAGGAGGGGCGTGATGGGCGAGAGCGGCTGAAAAGAAAGTACCGCTCAGTTATCCAAGGCCCCTCATCCACCACCGCCTGTGGCGGCGGTCCCCCTTCCCCGTGGGGGAAGGTTTGGAAGATTTGTCCCCAGAGATTTCCCCATATGCCGAGAATATTCATTTTAACGGAGGTTAAAACCAATGGCTCAGAAAGTCCAATTCACTGAAACCGTCCTTCGTGATGCAAACCAGTCTCTGATGGCTACCCGTATGGCTTTTTCCGATATGGAGGGCATCCTGTCCACCATGGATAAGGCCGGCTACTATTCCGTCGAATGCTGGGGCGGCGCTACCTTTGACAGCTGCCTGCGTTACCTGGACGAAGATCCCTGGGAGCGCCTGCGCGCTTTCCGCAAGGCTATGCCCAACACCCGGCTCCAGATGCTGCTGCGGGGCCAGAACCTGCTGGGTTACAAGCACTATCATGACGACGTTGTGGAGAAGTTCGTGGAGCTGTCCATCAAGAACGGCATCGACGTGCTGCGTATCTTCGACGCACTGAACGATTTCCGCAACATCCGCACCGCTCTGGAGGCTACCAAGAAGTACGCCACCGCCAACACCGTGGCTTCCGGCTGCATTTCCTACACCCAGTCCCCCGTGCACACCCCCGCCAAGTATGCCGAGATGTGCAAGGAGTTGCAGAGCATGGGCTTCGATACCATCTGCCTGAAGGATATGGCCGGTACCATGAGCCCCAACGAGGCTGAGCAGCTGTTCAAGGGCATCAAGGACGCAGGCGTGACCCTGCCCCTGATCCTGCACACCCACTGCACCACCGGCATGGCTTACATGACCGTTATGAAGGCCATCGAGGCCGGTGTGGACATCATCGACACCGCTACCTCCTGCTTCTCCAACGGCACTTCCCAGCCCGCTACCGAGACCATCTACTACGCTCTGTCCGAGCTGGGCATCGAGACCGGCCTGAACGAGGAAGTCATCAACAAGGTCAACGACTACTTCAAGCCCGTAAAGCAGAAGTACATCGACTCCGGCCGCATCAACCCCAAGTCCATGGGTACCGATGCCCAGGCCCTGGTTTACAAGGTCCCCGGCGGCATGCTGTCCAACATGATCGCCAACCTGACCGATATGCACGCCATGGATAAGTTCGACGCCGCTCTGGCTGAGATCCCCTCCGTCCGGAAGGACATGGGCTATCCTCCTCTGGTCACCCCTCTGTCCCAGATGGTCGGCAACCAGGCCGTTACCAACGTCCTGGTGGGCGAGCGCTACAAGAACATCTCCAAGGAAGTCAAGGCTTACTTCAAGGGTGAGTACGGCATTGCCCCCGCTCCCGTGAACGCCGACCTGGAGAAGCGCATCCTGGACGAGGCCGGTATGTCCACTCCTCTGGACTGCCGCGTGGAGGACAGCAAGCGCACCGGTAAGGAATTCGAGGACGCCAAGGCTGCTCTGGGCGATCTGGCTCAGTCCGAAGAGGATGTCATGAGCTACATCTGCTTCCCTGCCCAGGCCGAAAAGTACCTGGAAGGCCGCAAGGCAAAGGAAGAGAACAAGGCTACCTATACCATCGTCGAAGCCTAAGGAGGGTATCAAACTATGATCCTTGCTTCTGATATTTCCATTGGCGAGGCCGGTGTCTACGCACTGCTGGGCTATGCCGTCGTTTTCTTCGGCATTGTCCTGCTGATGATTGTGATCACTGCCTTTGGCAAGTATTTTGCTTCCAAGGACGCCAACCTGGCTGCCGCTGCCGCTTCCGCCGCCCAGGCTGCCGCCCCCGTTGCTCCCGCCGCAGCGCCCAAGGCTGTGGCTCCCGGCTCCGCCGGCGAACTGGCGCTCCATGATGTGGAGCCCAAGACCGCAGCAATGCTCATGGCCATCGTGGCCGACAAGATGGGCAAGCCTCTGAACGAGCTGCGCTTCATTTCCATTAAGGAGGTCAAATAATCATGAAATACAAAGTGACTCTGAAGGGCCGTACTTACGAGGTCGAGGTGGAAGCCGGCGAGGCCATCCTGCTGGACGAGTACGAGGCCATTGCTCCTTCCGCTCCCGCTGCTGCGCCCGCAGCCGCTCCTGCCGCAGCCCCCGCTGCCGCTGCCCCCGCTCCTGCTGCCGCTCCCGTTGTGACCGGCGCCGGTGAGCCCGTCAATGCCCCCATGCCCGGCAACATCCTGAAGGTCAATGTGACCAGCGGTCAGGCTGTCAAGGCCGGCGACGTGCTGTGCGTCCTGGAGGCTATGAAGATGGAGAACGAGATCATGGCTCCCAAGGACGGAACCGTTACCCAGGTCCTGGTTTCCAAGGGTGCCAACGTGGACACCGGTGCGCCTCTGGTCGTGATCGGTTAAGGAGGGCTCCCAATGAATGTTGGTGCTATCCTTGGCAAGTTGTGGAATAATTCCGGCTTTGCCGCAATTATTACCGGCTTTGTCTCCAATAACGGCTGGCAGAACCTGGTGATGCTGGCCATTGCCTGTGTGCTGCTGTACCTGGCTATTGTTAAGAAGTTCGAGCCCCTGCTGCTGGTGGGCATTGCCTTCGGCTGCCTGCTGACCAACCTGCCCAATGCTGGCCTTTATCATCAGGAGCTGTGGGATGCCTTTATGGACCCCTCCAGCCCCATGTATCACAGCTTCGGCCAGATCATGCGGGAAGGCGGCCTGCTTGACATCTTCTACATCGGTGTCAAGACCAGCCTGTACCCCTGCCTGATCTTCATGGGCGTTGGCGCTATGACGGACTTCGGTCCCCTGATCTCCAACCCCAAGAGCCTGCTGCTGGGCGCTGCCGCTCAGCTGGGCGTGTTCGTGGCCTTCTTCGGCGCTGTGTGCATGGGCTTCACCGGCAAGGAAGCTGCCTCCATCGGCATCATCGGTGGTGCTGACGGCCCCACCGCCATCTTCCTGACCACCCGCCTGGCTCCCCACCTGCTGGGCGCCATCGCCGTGGCTGCTTATTCCTACATGGCCCTGATCCCTCTGATCCAGCCCCCCATTATGAATCTGCTGACCACCCCCGAGAGCCGGAAGATCAAGATGGTCCAGACCCGGAACGTTTCCAAGACCGAGAAGATCATCTTCCCCATCATCGTCACCTTGTTCGTGGCCCTGCTGCTGCCCGACACCGCGCCTCTGATCGGCTGCCTGATGCTGGGCAACCTGTTCAAGGAGACCGGCTGCACCGACCGTCTGTCCGACACCGTGCAGAACGCTCTGATGAACATCGTCACCATCCTGCTGTCCACCGCCGTGGGCTCCACCATGGTTGGCTCCTCCTTCCTGACCGCACAGACCCTGAAGATCGTGGTCCTGGGCGTTGTCGCCTTCGGTATCTCCACCGCCGGCGGCCTGCTGGGCGGCAACGTCATGTGCCTGGCCACCAAGGGCAAGGTCAACCCCCTCATCGGCTCCGCCGGTGTGTCCGCCGTTCCTATGGCTGCCCGTGTGGCCAATAAGGAAGGCCAGAAGGCCAACCCCTCCAACTTCCTGCTGATGCACGCCATGGGCCCCAACGTGGCCGGTGTCATCGGCTCCGCCATCGCCGCAGGCTTCCTGCTGAGCGTCTTCGGCGGCTAAGCAATTCCGTAACAAAGGCCCGCTGCTTTTCGCAGCGGGCCTTTCCTCGTTCATTTACTGCCGCTTTTGGAATACCGTGTCCGCAGATCATTGAAACAGCGACAGGCTGCTCTTTACAATCCGATTGACGAAGGAAATGACTTCCTCACGACTGTATTTGTCATAGCCTCCGACGACAACGTGCATCAGGCCGTTTGACAAGTGGGTATAGAGCATTTCCAGCTCCGCGTCGGTAGCATGGCGTAGCTTTTGCTTCCAGTAGGCAATGCTCTCATCTCTGGCAAGGTCGATCATCCTTTGCAAAACAGACGCACTTGCACCTTGGAAGATCAGCACCCGGCAGGTGTCCTCGTGTTGCTCCACCATTGCATAGATCGCTTCAATGAGGGCGGTCACATCAAAGGAATCTACCAACTTCAACGATTTCTGAAACGCTTCCAGTAGTTCTAGCTCGATGCTTTCCAACAGTGCAAAGCAATCACTGTAATGAGCGTAAAAGGTCGCGCGGTTCAGCTCCGCCATTTCACAGACCTCTTTAACGGTGATCTTGTTGACAGGCTTTTGTTTGAGCAGAGTTAAAAAGGATTCTTTCAAAACTCGCTGCGTATATCGGATTCTTGCATCGGTTTTCCTCATAGAAAAAACTCCAAACAAAATAATTTACAAATTTTTGTGACACTGACGCCATATATGTCGGTTATCTTTCGCGTAACAACGAGTTGTCGGTTGTTGCTTAGGTTCATTTTAAGTATACTATACTTGTCAAAGATAATCAACACTTGTCGTTTGGTTTGGAGGTAATTACGTGTTTCAAAAGTATCTTGTTACAGGCGCAACCGGCTTTCTCGGACGTGCCGTGGTCGCGCAGCTTCTTGAAAGAAAGGCAGAAATCCACGCCCTTGTCATGGAAAATGATCCTCTGGCGCGGGAACTTCCGCAAGAGGTTCATTCCGTTGTCGGTGATGTATGTGATGAAAGCTCCATGAATTGTTTCTTCTCCGGTGCAGACCGGCAAACCTGCGTCATACATTGCGCCGGTATTGTATCGGTAGCTTCTCATCCGGGCAATCGGATTTACCGGGTGAATGTTGGGGGAACCAACAATATTCTGCGCTTGTGCGCAGAATACGGCGTTGGAAAACTCGTGTATGTCAGCTCAGTCCACGCCGTTCCGGAAAAACCCAAGGGAACGGAGATCACAGAGGATGCCGTGTTTTCGCCGGAACTGGTGCGGGGCGATTACGCAAAGAGTAAGGCCATCGCAACTGCCCTGGTTTTTGATGCTGCGAAGCGGGGGCTGAATGCCAGCGTGGTATTTCCCTCCGGCATCATCGGTCCGGGGGACAGTGGGAAAGGCAGCATCACCAATATGCTGCTGGCCTTTCTCAGTGGAAAGTTGCCGGTAGCGGTAAAGGGAGGGTATGATTTCGTAGATGTGCGGGATGTTGCATCCGGGATTACCGCCTGTGCGGAACATGGCCTGCCCGGTCACGGTTATATTCTCTCCGGCCACTATGCCTCTATCCGCGACATACTGGAAGCGGCAAAGAAAACGCTTAATCTTAGACGTGCGGTATCCTATCTGCCGATCTGTTTTGCTAAGGTTGTTGCGCCGATTTATGAGAGATGGAGTTTGCGGAAACAGAAGCCGCTATACTTCACACCATACGCTGTGGCCGTTCTCGATTCCAACGGCATTTTCAGCCGGAAAGCCGCTGCCGACACTTTCGGCTATGAACCGAGATCGTTGCAAAGCACCATCCTGGATACCGTTCTGTGGCTGAAAGGCAGCGCAAATGGTCATGGATAATGATAAAACAGAGCATACAGCACAGAGATACGACAATAATACCTGTAACGCCTATTATTGCAAACAGCAGAAATGCGGGACGCAGCAGCCGAAGATGGCCGCTGCGTCCCGCGTTTGTGTATTTCATTTCTGCTGCCCCAAGTAGGCCTTCATCTCCCGCAGGAAGGTTTCGCCGAGCTCGTCCAGCTCCGTGTTCTTCGGCTGGATGTAGCCGATCTCCATCTTTGCGTTCTGATTGTCCTTGTCCTCCTGGTAGGGCACGGCCAGGTAATCCGTGCCGTTGAGCTCCTCGCAGATGATGCCGGAGCAGAGGGTGAAGCCGTTGAGGCCGACCATCAGGTTCAGCATGGTGGCCCGGTCCGTGGCCCGGATCATCTGGGGATATTCCCGTTCCGAGAGAATTTCCTCGGCAAAATAGGAGGAGCTCTGGTCCCCCTGCTCAAAGCACAGGCAGGGATAGGCGCACAGCTCGTCCATGGTGATGGATTCGTTCTTCGCCAGAGGGTGCCCCTTCCACAGGTACACATAGGCGCTGCACTCCACCAGCGGGTGGAATTCCAGCCGGTTTTCGGCAAAGAGCTTGTTCAGCACCGTCCGGTTGTGCTTGGAGCGGAAGAGAATGCCAATGTCGCTGCGGCGCTGGGCCACATCGTGGATCACGTCGATGGTCCGGGTCTCCCGGATGGCGTACTCAAACCGCGTTGCGTCAAACTGCCGCACGGTCTCCACGAAGGCCTTGGTCACAAAGGAGTAGTGCTGGGTGGAAACGCCGAAAATGCGCTTCTTGGGCCGGAGGTACTCCTGCTCCATGAGCTCGTATTGCTGGTAGACCTGCCGGGCGTAGTGCAAAAACCGCCGCCCGTCGTTGGTCAGGGTCACGCCCCGGTTGGTGCGGTTGAAGATGGTAACGCCCACCTCCTGCTCCAACTCCTGAATGGCCCCGGTGAGGGCCGGCTGGGTCACATAAAGCTGCTCTGCCGCCCGGTTCATAGACCCGGTCTGGGCAATGGTGAGGCAGTAGCGGATCTGCTGTAAAGTCATAGGGTCTCCTTCTGACGAAGTGTACGATAGACGAGTTGACAGTTGACAATTGCGGTGTCCCTTCGGGACGATTTTGAAATCATTTCCGAAGGAAATACCTTAACTGTCAACTGTCAACTGTTCACTGTCAACTTGCTTATTTCACTGCGTTCAGGGCCTGGTCCAGATCGGCCAGAATGTCGTCGATGTGCTCGGTGCCGATGGACAGGCGGATGGTGTTCTGGTAGATGCCCACGTTTGCCAGCTCCTCGTCGGTCAGCTGGGCGTGGGTGGTGGAGGCGGGGTGGATGACCAGACTCTTCACGTCGGCCACGTTGGCCAGCAGGGAGAAGATCTTCAGGCTGTCGATGAACTTGAAGGCCTCTTCCCGGCCGCCCTTGATGCGGAAGGTGAAGATGGACGCGCCGCCGTTGGGGAAATACTTCTCGTACAGAGCGTGGTCCGGATGATCCGGCAGGCTGGGATGGCTGACGGATTCCACCATGGGATGCTTTACCAAAAATTCCACAACCTTCCTGGTGTTTTCCGCATGGCGCTCCAGGCGCAGGCTCAGGGTCTCGGTGCCCTGGAGCAGAAGGAAGGCGGCGAAGGGGCTGATGCAGGCGCCCTCGTCCCGCAGCAGAATGGCCCGGACATAGGTGACGAAGGGAGCGGCGGGGGCAGCCTTGGTGAACTGCACGCCGTGGTAGCTGGGGTTGGGCTCGGAGATCCAGGGGTATGCGCCGCTGCCGGCCCAGTCGAAGGTACCGGCGTCTACGATCACGCCGCCCAGGGTGGTGCCGTGGCCGCCGATGAACTTGGTTGCGGAGTGGACCACGATGTCCGCGCCGTGCGCAATGGGGCGGATCAGGTAGGGGGTGCCGAAGGTGTTGTCAATGACCAGGGGCAGGCCGTGACGGTGGGCGATCCCGGCGATGGCGTCGATATCGGGAATGTCGGAATTGGGGTTGCCCAGGGTCTCAATGTACACGGCCTTGGTGTTGGGCTGGATGGCGGCTTCTACCTCCTCCAGGTTGTGGGCGTCCACAAAAGTGGTGGTGATGCCGTACTGGGGCAGGGTGTGGGCCAGCAGGTTGCTGGTGCCGCCGTAAATGGTCTTCTGGGCCACAATGTGCTCTCCCTGGCGGGCCAGGGCCTGGATGGCATAGACAATGGCCGCTGCGCCGGAGGCCACGGCCAGGCCGGCGGTGCCGCCCTCCAGGGCTGCAATGCGCTTCTCGAAAACATCTTGGGTGGAGTTGGTCAGGCGGCCGTAGATGTTGCCGGAATCCGCCAGGCTGAACCGGTCGGCGGCATGCTGGCTGTTGTGGAAGACATAGGAGGTGGTGGCGTAAATGGGTACTGCCCGGGCATCGCTGGCAGGGTCTGCCTGCTCCTGACCGACGTGCAGCTGAAGGGTCTCAAAATGGTAGTTGCTCATAATTATTTCCTCATTTCCATCTATATACAGAAGTGTTTGTATTCCTTTCGCACGGCCCTCGGGGGCTGCTGACGGGGTTATTATAGCGAAAATCGGCTATAAGTCAACACAAGAAAACAGATAGCTGGCTATAAGGAGTGCTTAGAATCAGACCGTGGCCTCGATTTCCTTTACAAAGGCGGCTTTGTCCTTTGCCTTGAAGAAGGCAGACCCGGCCACAAGGACGTTGGCACCGCTCTGCCTGCACAGCGCGCCGGTCTGGGCGTTGACGCCGCCGTCCACCTCCAGCAGACACTCCGGATTCCGTTCGGCGCAGAGAGCCCGCAGGGCGGCGAGCTTTTCCATCTGGTTTTCCAGAAAGCTCTGGCCGCCGAAGCCGGGCTCCACGGTCATGACCAGGATCATGTCCACCTTGTCAAGGAAGGGCAGCACCGCCGAAGCCGGGGTGTTGGGCTTGACGGACACGGCAGCCTTGGCCCCCAGGGCATGGATCTTGTCCAGGGCCAGCAGGTTGTTTTCTGTGGTGTCGGCTTCCACGTGAACGGTCACGTAGTCTGCGCCCGCCTTGCAGAAGGCCTCCACATAGCGCAGCGGCCGATCGATCATCAGGTGCACGTCCAGCACCAGGTCCGTATATTTCCGCAGCGCGGCCACGGTGGGGATGCCGATGGTGATATTGGGCACAAAATTGCCGTCCATCACATCCACATGAACCCAGCGGCAGCCGGCATTTTTGATGGTTTTCAGGTCCTCTCCCAGGTAAGCAAAGTCCCCGGAAAGAATGGAAGGGGCGAGAATAGACATGTGGATACCTCCGTACTGTTGTAAAGATTGGGGTTTGTCAGAATGCCCCCTTGGCTCCCCCTCTGGGGGAGCTGGCGTGCGCAGCACGACTGAGAGGGTACCAGTGTCGGAATCTGCATGAAAGCCTCAGCATCGCAGCCCTCTCAGTCACGGCATTTCCGCCGTGACAGCTCTCCCATAGGGAGAGCCAAGGGGTACGACAAACCCCGATTTGCCGTTTTCATTTCCAGAAAAAGTATACCACACCCCATTCCATTGCGCAACTGAAATTGTTGGAGGTTAGGCAGCGCTAACGCCTTGCGCGGCGCAGAATGGGGTGCTATAATGGCGAAAAAGCAATACTATGAGGTGACACGCGATGACGATGGATGAATTGAAGCCCGGCCAGTCCGCCTTTATCTCGGCGGTGGGCGGGGATGGAGCCCTGCGGCACCATCTGCTGGATATGGGCCTGACGCCCCAGACCGAGGTCATGCTGCAAAAGGTGGCCCCCATGGGCGACCCCGTGCAGATCGCCCTGCGGGGCTATGAGCTGACATTGCGGCTGGAGGAAGCCAAGTGGATCGAGATCGGGAATGTCCATACAGACCCGGTGCCCGTCCATGGCAGGGAGCCCAGAATTCAGCCCATTCCCCACCCCGGCGTGGGCGAGAAGCAGGGCAAAGAGGTACATCTGAAAGAGGGAAAGCTGACCTTTGCCCTGGCAGGCAACCAGAACTGCGGCAAGACCACCCTCTTCAACCAGCTCACCGGTGCCAATCAGCACGTGGGCAATTTCCCCGGGGTCACCGTGGACCGGAAGGACGGCACCATCCGCAATCACCCGGAGGCCACGGTGACGGACCTGCCGGGCATTTATTCCCTGTCCCCCTACTCCAATGAGGAGATCGTCACCCGGGACTTTTTGATGAACGACCGCCCCAGCGGTATCATCAACATTGTGGATGCCACCAACATCGAGCGCAACCTTTATTTGACCATGCAGCTGATGGAGCTGGAGATCCCCATGGTCCTGGCCCTGAACATGATGGACGAGGTCCGGTCCAACGGCGGCTCCGTGCGCATCAACGAGCTGGAGGAGATCCTGGGTATCCCCGTGGTCCCCATCTCCGCCGCCCGGAATGAGGGCATTGACGAGCTCATCGACCACGCCCTGTATGTGGCCCGGGCAGAGCAGAAGCCCCAGCGTGTGGACTTCTGCCTGGAAAGCGACGACCCCAAAGATCCTGTGGGTGCGGTGCACCGCTGCATTCATGCCGCCGGTACCCTTCTGGAGGCGGACATCCGCCGGGCGGGGCTGCCTGTGCGGTTCGCCACCACCAAGCTGGTGGAGCAGGATGCCCTGATGGAGAAAATGGTCCCCTTAAACCCGGAAAAGCAGCAGGCCTTCCGGCAGATCGTGTCTGTCATGGAGCAGGAGACGGGCCTGGACCGGGAGGCGGCCATGGCCAATATGCGCTTCCGATTCCTGGAGACCCTGTGCAGAAAGACCGTGGTCCGGCCCCACGAGAGCAAGGAGCACAAGCGCAGCATGGCCATTGACCGGGTGCTCACCGGCAGGTTCACAGCCATTCCCTGCTTCTTGGGGATCATGGCCCTGGTATTCGTTTTGACCTTTACCGTCATCGGCGGCACCCTGTCCGATCTGATGGAGCTGGGCGTGGGCTGGGTGACGGATCTTATTGACGCAGGCCTCACCGCCTGGGACATCAACCCCGTGGTCCATGGCCTGGTGGTGGGCGGCATCTGCGCCGGTGTGGGCAGTGTGCTGAGCTTTTTGCCCACCATTGTGACGCTGTTCTTCTTCCTGTCCATTCTGGAGGATACGGGCTATATGGCCCGGGTGGCCTTCGTCATGGACCGGCCTCTTCGGAAGCTGGGCCTTTCGGGCCGGAGCTTTGTGCCCATGCTCATTGGCTTCGGCTGCTCCGTGCCTGCGGTCATGGCCACCCGGACGCTCTCCAGCGAGCGGGACCGGAAGATGACCATTTTGCTGACCCCCTTCATGAGCTGCTCTGCCAAGCTGCCCATCTATACCATGCTGATCTCCGCCTTCTTCCCCCGGCCCTGGCAGCCGGTGGCCATGATTGGACTATACGCCCTGGGCATTCTCTGCGGCGTGGTCTACGCCCTGATCCTCAAGCACACCGCCTTTTCCGGGGAGCCTGTGCCCTTTGTCATGGAGCTGCCCAACTACCGCCTGCCCAGCGCCAAGAGCGTGGGCCAGCTGATCTGGGAAAAGGCCAAGGGCTTTGTGCAGAAGGCATTCACCATCATCTTCGCGGCCTCCGTCATCATCTGGGTGCTGCAAACCTTCGATATCCGCCTGAACGTGGCGGCATCCCCGGAGGTGAGCCTGCTGGCCCTGCTGGGCAGCCTGATCGCGCCTATCTTTAGGCCTTTGGGCTTCGGTGACTGGCGGGCCTCCACGGCCCTCATCACCGGCTTTACGGCCAAGGAGAGCATGGTCTCCACCCTGACGCTGCTCTTAGGCGGCGATGCGGGGAAAATCACCGCCATGTTCAGCCCCTATACGGCGGTGGTGTTCCTGGTGTTTACCCTGCTGTATACCCCCTGCGTGGCAGCCATTGCCACGGTGAAGCGGGAAATGGGCAGCGCCCGGGCTGCGGCGCTGACGGTGGTCTCCCAGTGCGCCATTGCCTGGGTAGTGGCCTTCCTGGTGCGCTGCATCGGGCTGGTCTTCGGAGTGGTGTGAGAATATGAACCTGCAAAGCATATTGGTCTTGATTGCCGTGGCGGTTGGCTTTTTCTTCGCCCTGCGCCAGGGCAAAAAGAAGAGCAAATGCGGCTGCTGCGGGGACTGCAAAACCTGCAAAAACCGCGACAGCTGCCATTGACATGAAAAAGCGCCCCGGGACGAAAGTCCTGGGGTGCTGCTTTATCGGCTGGGTTTCAGCTTGTCGATGGTCTGGGCGGCGTCCTGCAGGGCCAGACGGCTGGAGGCGATGGCGGTTTGCAGGGTGTCCAGCTGGCCCGTGACCTGCTGGGAGATGCCGGTCATCTGCCGCAGAGCGGCCTCAATGCGGTTGGAGGCCTGGGTCAGTACGGTGCCGGTCTCACTGTAGACCTGCTCTGCCCGCTCCCGGGCCATGCGCTCTGTGCGCTCGGCCCGGCGATAGGCTTCCAGCTCCCGGTTGGCCTCCAGCTTTTCGCCGCAGGACCGGAGCAGGGCCTCCTCCCGGTCCTGCCGGGCGGCTTCCAGCTTTTGCTCCGCCGCTTCCCTTTGCGCCAGGGCCTCGGCCCGCTCCTTCCGGGCGGCTTCCAGCTGCTGCTCCAGCTCCCGGCACCGGGCCTCCAGGGCCGCGCGCTGGGGGTCTTCTGCAGGGGCTTCCGCCTGCCGCCGCAGGGCCTCCAGGTCGGTATTCAGCTGATTCACCTGGGCTGCGTGGCGGTTGTTCAGGTATTCCAGATAGTTTGCCACATCCTGCCGGTTGAACCCATGCAGGGAGGAACGGAAGTTCAGATTCATAATATCTCTCCGCAGTTTTGATTTTCTCTGATTATACCATAAATTTCCTGAGAAAACAACTGAAAAAGGGCCCCGCCCGGGGCCCAAATTTTATCGGAAAACCATGTTGGCGAAGATCCGCTGCATCCGGCTGTCCGGGAAGCGGGCATCGATGAAGGCCCAGAAGGCGTTGGAGGCGGCAATGCCGTCTACCCGCTGGGACCAGCGGAAAACGGTCAGCAGGGTAACCGCGCAGTCAAAGACGAAGAAGGCCGTCAGTGCCCAGGTGAGGATCTTGCCGAAGCGGCTGGGAATTTTCAGAATCAGCTGTGCCACCATGGGATAGAGGGTTTTCACCCAAAAGACACCCAGAAAACCCCAGAAAACGGAATAGACCAGGCAGATCCGCCCGTTGATATTGAAGGGCATATGGCTGTAGTCCCAGCTGACGGAGCCGAAAAGCATTTCCTGCGCCCAGGAGCAGAAGTATTCCAGGGCACTGCCCACCAGAAAGCCCCCCAGGAAGGACAGCCATTTGCCCCGGTTCCGGTAGCGGTACAGGGCAACGGTCAGCACCAGGGCGCCGGCGCCGTACACCATGTTGAAGGGGCCGTATACCAGGCCGGAACGGCTCTGCAGATAGCCATTGGTCAGCAGGCACCAGGCAAGTTCGATGACAACGCCGCCAAAGCAGCCGATGAAGCAGACCAGCAGCAGCTTATAGAGATTCATGCCTGCGGCAAAATGGTCGCTGCGGGTCTCCTCCAGATCGATGACGGAGTTGGCCGGTGCCTTCAGTCTGGAATGGTGCTGCCGGGTCAGGTCGTCCCAGCGGGCGGAGAGCTCATCGTAGTTTTCAAGCAGGGTGCTGTTTGCCTTGCCCAAGTCCGCGGAGGCCCGGCGGTAAGACCGCAGGCGGTGCATGACGGCCTCCCCATAGTCCTCCGGATTTTCGGCGGCAGCCAGATTTTCATACAGGCTCTTCAAGTCCGGCTGAGCGGCATCCAGGGCTTCCAGTGCTTCCCGGGCCTGCTGCTCCACGGGGGTTACGATATCCTGCTCGGAGACCTGGTCATACTCCCGCAGGGCCTTTTTCCAGCGCTTGACCTTTTCCTTGGCAAGCCGTTTTCTCTTTCTCATGACGGTTCTCCTTCTGTCACAATTTTCCGGTATATTACTCGACCAACCTCAATTGTTTCTTAACTGTCTTTGAACAGAATATGAACAGAAAGAAAAAGAAAAATGTTGTTGACGGCGGCTATTTTCCGTGATAAAACTATAAAATATGGAAAGAAATGTTAGGAGGATCTATTATGAACGTATTCCTGACCCTGGCCTGCCTGTTCTTCATCGGCAGCGTCACCGGCTGGGTGATCGAGCTGCTGTTCCGCAACATCGTTCACCACAACAAGAAGTGGGTGAATCCCGGCTTCTGCACCGGCCCCTATCTGCCCATCTACGGCTTCGGCCTGTGTACGCTGTACCTGCTGGCCAATCTGGAGCAATATGGCTGGATCACGAACCCGGTATGGAATAAAATTGTGCTCTTCATTGCCATGGCCATTGGCATGACCCTCATCGAGTATATCGCCGGACTGTTCTGCCTGAAATACTTCAAGGTCATGCTCTGGGACTATTCCAACCTCTGGGGCAACATTCAGGGCCTGATCTGCCCCCTGTTCTCCTTCTTCTGGGCGCTGTTGGGAGCGGTGTACTATTTCTTTGTGCACCCCTATGTGCTGGGGGCTCTGGACTGGCTGTCCAGGAATCTGGCTTTCTCCTTCTTCATCGGCATGTTCTTCGGCGTCTTTCTCATCGATGTGTGCCATTCCGCCAATCTGGTGGTCAAGCTCAAGGCCTTTGCAGAGGAGAACCGCATGGTGGTCCGCTACGAGGCCGTCAAGAAGCACATCCGGGAGAATTTCGAGACCGGCAACCGGCACTTCAAGTACAATTTCTTCCGTCCCTTCCATGACGAGCATCCCCTGGAGGAGCGCCTGAAGGAGATGCGGGAAGAGATGAGGGAAAAGCTGGAAAAATACAAGCTGCAAAAGCAGTAAAATAAAAACAGGAGGTATTTTATGAATGAGGTAAAACAGCCGAAAAAGCCCCTTGCCTATTACTATGGCATTGTGCTCCTGCTGCTGCTGGTGTTCAACTGGCTGGTCATGCCCCTGATCACCGACGCCAAAATCAAGGAAGTGGACTATGGCACCTTCATGTCCATGACCGAGCAGAAGAACATCGGCCGGGTAGAGATCGAGGGCAACCAGATCCTCTTCACCGACAAGGGGGAGACCCAGGTCTATAAGACGGGGGTGATGCAAGACCCTGATCTGGTCCAGCGGCTCTATGATGCCGGGGCCACCTTCAGCAGCGAAATCGTGGAGGAGACCTCGCCCCTGCTGACCTTCCTGCTGTCCTTTATTGTGCCGTTGGTGCTCTTCATCGCCCTGGGCCAGTTCATGTCCCGGAAGCTGATGGACAAGATGGGCGGTCCCAATGCCATGTCCTTCAACATGGGCAAGTCCAATGCCAAGGTCTACGTCAAGTCCTCCGACGGCATTCGCTTCTCCGATGTGGCGGGCGTGGAAGAGGCGGAGGAGAGCCTGACGGAGATCGTCAATTATCTGCACGACCCCACCAAGTACCGGGAGATCGGTGCCACCATGCCCAAGGGCGTCCTGCTGGTAGGCCCTCCGGGCACCGGCAAGACCATGCTTGCCAAGGCCGTGGCCGGTGAGGCGGATGTGCCCTTCTTCTCCATTTCCGGCTCGGAATTCGTGGAGATGTTCGTGGGCATGGGCGCCAGCAAGGTTCGGGACCTCTTCAAGCAGGCCAAGGAGAAGGCGCCCTGCATTGTCTTTATCGATGAGATCGATGCCATTGGCCAGAAGCGCTCCGGCGGGGCCTACGGCGGCAATGACGAGCGGGAGCAGACCCTGAACCAGCTGCTCACCGAAATGGACGGCTTTGAGGGCAACTCCGGCGTTATGATCCTGGCTGCCACCAACCGGCCCGAATCCCTTGACCCTGCCCTGACCCGCCCCGGCCGGTTTGACCGCCGGGTTCCCGTGGAGCTGCCGGACCTGAAGGGCCGGGAGGCCATTTTGAAGGTCCACGCCAAGAAGGTCAGGCTGGCGGAGGACGTGAATTTTGAGACCATCGCCCGGATGGCCTCCGGTGCCAGCGGCGCAGAGCTGGCCAACATCATCAACGAGGCCGCCCTGCGGGCCGTCCGGGATGGCCGGAAGGCCGCCAATGAGGCGGATCTGGAGGAATCCATTGAAACCGTCATTGCGGGCTACCAGAAGAAGAACGCCATTCTCACCGACAAGGAGAAAATGGCCGTTTCCTACCATGAGATCGGCCATGCCCTGGTGGCGGCATTGCAGACCCACTCCGCCCCCGTGCAGAAGATCACCATCATTCCCAGAACCTCCGGCGCACTGGGCTACACCATGCAGGTGGAGGAGGGCAACCACTACCTGATGACCAAGGAGGAGCTGGAGAACAAGATCGCCACCCTCACCGGCGGCCGTGCCGCGGAAGAGGTGGCCCTGGGCACCGTTTCCACCGGCGCTTCCAACGACATCGAGCAGGCTACCAAGCTGGCCCGGGCCATGATCACCCGCTACGGCATGAGCGACAGCTTCGATATGGTGGCCCTGGAAACCGTTACCAATCAATATCTGGGCGGCGACACCAGTCTGGCCTGTTCTGCCGAGACCCAGACCAAGATCGATGCTCTGGTGGTGGAGACGGTGAAGCAGCAGCATGAGAAGGCCCTGAACCTGCTGAAGGAGAACCGGGACAAGCTGGAGACCCTGTCTCAGTACCTCTACCGGAAGGAGACCATTACCGGCGAGGAATTCATGGAGCTGCTGAACAAATGAACCTGCTGTTCTGCATCAACCCGAAGTTTCGCCCCCTGCTCTGCCAGTGCCTGCGCTCCGTCGTGAAAAACGGGGGCGAGGAGGCGTATGACGCCTATATTCTCCATTCGGACCTGACCGAAGAGGATTTTGGGGCCATCGAAGCCGTCAGCGACCGGGTGCATTGCCGCTTTGTGACGGTGAATGCCAAGGACTTTGAGGGCTTCCCGGAGAGCAGCCGCTACCCCAGGCAGATCTTCTACCGTCTGGCAGCGCCGCTGCTGCTGCCGAAAGAATTGGACAGAATCCTCTATCTGGATGTGGATACCCTGGTGATCAACCCCCTGCGGGAGCTGTACGCCATGGAGTTTGCAGGCAATTATTACATTGCCTGCACCCATGTCCGGGAGACCCTGACCCGGCTCAATGACCGCCGCCTGAATGTCCCGGCGGGTACGCCCTATGTGAACACCGGCGTGATGGTGCTGAATCTGGCAGCGCTGCGAGAAAATCTGACCATGGACATGATCCGCCGGACGGCTTTGGAAAAAATCGACACCTTCTGGCTGCCGGACCAGGACCTGCTCACCGTAATGCACGGGGACAAGATCCTGCTGGAAGATACCCAGAAATACAACCTCAGCGACCGTATCCTGAACATCTACAACGCCAACCCCGAAAACCCCCGGCACGATCTGACCTGGGTGCGGGAAAATACCGTGATCATCCACTATTGCGGCAAAAACCGCCCCTGGAAGCCCCACTATGTGGGCAGTCTGGGCGTGTTTTATGAGGAAACAAAGGGATAGAAAGGAACCGCCTATGGAGCTTCGCAAGCCTGATTTTTATGACATGTTTCACTGCATCGCTGCTTGCTGCCCGGATAGCTGCTGCAAGGAGTGGGATGTGGCGGTAGATGCGCAGAAGGCTGCTCTCTACCGTGGGCTCCCCGGGGCGCTGGGGGAGAAGCTGCGGGAATTCCTGCAGGATGAGGACGGGGATACCTACCTGACCCTGGACAATGGCCGCTGCCCCATGTGGCGCGCCGACGGCCTGTGCCGCATCCAGGCAGAGCTGGGGGAGCACGCCCTGTGCAATACCTGCCGGGATTTCCCAAGGCTGCGCCATGACTATGGCAGCTTTACGGAATTGGGTCTGGAGCTCAGCTGCCCGGAGAGTGCGCGAATCCTTCTGAGCCGGGAGAGCTGGAGTTGGGCCTCTCAGGGCAAGGCAGAGGAGAAGACGGACTATGATCAAAGGGATATGGACCTCCTGCTGAAAACCCGGCAGACGGCCATGGACCTGGTGACCGGGGCGGAAGAACCCCTCTCCGCCCTGCTGCTCTATACCTACCACGCTCAGGCGATCCTGGACGGGGAGGAGGAAGCCCCCTTCGATCTGTCCGCCGCCATGGAGACTGCCGGGGACCTGGCAGGCCCGGGGGACAGGGAAGCCTTTCTCAAGGTTTTCCGGGACCTGGAAATCCTGACGGAGCCCTGGCGCAAGCGCCTGGCGTCGCCCAGCCCCCGGCCCCTCCAAAAGGAGGACCGGGCACTGCTCCGGTATCTCATCAGCCGTTACTGGCTCCAGGCCATTTCGGATTTTGACCTGGTGTGCCGGGGCAAGCTCATCGTCTCCCTGGCCCTCCTCTGCCGAATCCTGGGCGGCGATGCCGTTCAGACGGCCCAGCTGATGTCCAAGGAGATCGAAAACGACGCCGAAAACATAGACGCCCTCCTGGACGGCGCCTACACAACCCCCGGCCTGACAGATGCCAACCTGCTGGCACTGGCCCGGGAATAAATCAAACCCACCCAAGGGACCGCCTCGTAATGCCGAGACGGTGCCCTTGATTTTTGCACAGAATAGACAAATTTTTCGCGGAAGATGGAAAAGACGTGGGAGATATTGTATAATAAAAAACAAAAATCCGATGCATAGAATGTCCGGTTTATTGGACGTTCCATGCGCTATAATGATAGCAATCAAGTAATACAGAAGGAGGCACGAGGATGGTCCCTGATTCTTACCTGGCACATATCTCGCCGGACGGGCGGGAGCAAACCGTAGAGGCACATTTACAGGGGACGGCACAGCTTTGCGGCGGGTTTGCCGCGGCATTCGGTGAAAGAGGCAGGGGAGAGCTCCTTGGGCTTGCCCATGATATTGGCAAATCCTCCGAGGCCTTTCAGAAGCGGCTGAACGGTGGCCCAAAAGTGGACCACGCTACAGCAGGGGCGGTGGAATGCGCCAAAATTCGGGAAAATACCATAGCTTTGTGCGTTGTTGGGCACCATGGCGGAATGCCGGACTTCGGCAATCCAAGGACAGATTCTCCCGGAACGCCCACCGGAGCCGGAAGAATCAAAAAGGGATTGCTTCCCGGTGGAATACCGGCCTTCCACTGGCAGGGACCGCTGCCAAATCCCGGAAAGGCTCCAAATTTGGATTCCTATGCCGCGGCTATGTGGACAAGAATGCTCTATTCCTGCCTGGTGGATGCGGATTATCTGGATACGGAACGCTTTATGGATGCGACATCTTCCAAACGGGACGGTTACGATTCTTTGCCTGTGCTCCTGGAGCGACTGAATGCCTATATTCGTCCCTGGTTTCCCGGAAACACGGAATTGAACAGAAATCGATGCGCCATTCTCTCCGAATGCCTGGAAAAGGCGGCGACACCGAGAGGAATTTACTCTCTGACCGTCCCTACCGGCGGCGGAAAGACGGTGTCTTCGCTGGCTTTCGCTTTGCAGCACGCGGTAAACCAGGGGCTGAGCCGCGTGATCTATGTAATTCCCTATACCTCCATCATTGAGCAGAATGCCGCGGTGTTTCGCGACATCCTGGGGGAAAACAATGTGGTGGAGCACCACAGCGGCGTTTCTCTTGATGAGGAGGGGGAAACTAACAAAAAGAATCAATTTCAGCGTTTGGCGGCAGAAAACTGGGATGCGCCCGTGATCGTGACCACGGCAGTGCAGTTTTTCGAATCCCTCTATTCCAACCGCCCGTCTCAGTGCCGGAAGCTGCACAACATTGCAAACAGTGTTGTGATCTTTGATGAAGCGCAGATGATCCCTACCTGCCATCTGCTGCCTTGCGTCGGAGCCATAGCAAGTCTGGTATCCCGGTTCCGGTCTACGGTTCTCCTATGCACGGCAACGCAGCCGGTGCTAGGAGACCTGTTCCGACGGTTCTGCCCGGAGCAGAAAATCACCGAGCTCTGTACCAATGTGTCCGAACGCTTCCGGGATTTTCGCCGGGTGACTTACCGGGATGGCGGAACGCTCTCCGATGAAGCACTGGCCGAGAATTTGCGGGAACAGAACCAGGCGCTCTGCATCGTCAATACCCGGAAAGCAGCCCAGGCCCTATATGCGCTGCTGCCCGAAGAGGGCCGCTATCACCTGTCTACCCTGATGTACCCTGCACACCGTAAGCAGGTTTTGTGTACCGTTCGGGAACGACTGAGGCAGGGGCTGCCCTGCCGGGTGGTATCTACGTCCCTGATCGAGGCCGGTGTGGATGTGGATTTCCCAATGGTCTGGCGGGAAACGGCGGGATTGGATTCCATCGCCCAGGCGGCCGGGCGGTGCAACCGGGAAGGGAAGCGTGATCCGGAGTCCAGCATTGTCACCTATTTCCAAAGCGAGCATGCCGTACCGGTTTTGCAGGGCATCCCGATTCAGGCAGCCCGGGAGGCGCTCAGGAAGGATGGAGACCCTGCAAAGCCGGAGACAATGCAGCATTATTTCACCGCCCTGCGATCTCTGATCGGGGAAAATATGGACAAGTCTGCCGTGATAAAAACCACAACGGAGAACATCCTGCCGATGGAGACTGTGGCCAAAAACTTCCACCTGATCGACAAGGAGACCTTTACCGTGTATATTCCGCTGGGAGAGGGAGAGGCTGTTTGCCGCCCGCTTTTGAGCGGACAGCCAAGCCGGGAGGATTACCGCAGGGCCGGGCAGTACAGTGTGGGAATTTATGACCGAGATTTCCAAAGCCTTTACAGCGCGGGGGATATCCGGCTGCTTTCGGAAAACAGTGCAGTTCTGGTAAATCTAAAACTGTACGATTCGGAAGTGGGCCTTTCCACAAAAGCGGAAGCGGGAAAAGCGGAATTTATTTGAAGAACTGGAAGGGGGCAGAGCGTCATCTGCTCTGCCCCCTTCCGGCTTACTTAACTGTCCTATTTACTATTTCAATCCACGATGTTACTCGACAGTCATAGTATGCCACAGAGATTCTGCTTTGTCAAACGGAAAATAATTTTAACTTTCCTAATTACTGAACTTGACAATGCGAATGTAAAGTGCTATTATGAGAATGAACCTGAGAACAAAAAAGAAAGGAGAATACCAATGTCAATTTCTGTTGAGGTCTGGGGAGAGTATGCACTCTTTTCCAGGCCGGAGCTAAAGACGGAACGGGTCAGCTATGACGTGATGACCCCATCGGCTGCCCGGGGCTTGCTGGACGCCATTATGTGGCACCCTGGGCTGAAGTGGGTTGTGGACAGCATCCATGTCTGCGCCCCCATCCGCTTTACCAACATCCGGCGCAACGAGGTGAAAGACACCGTCAGCGCCCGAAAAGCACAATCCGTCATGGAAAAGGGAGGAGAATTGTACCTGGCCACACCGGAGAGCATCCAGCAGCGGGCGGCCATGGTGCTGCGGGATGTGCACTATGTGATCGATGCCCATTTTGAAATGACCCAGCGGGCCTCGCCCACGGACAATCCCGGAAAATTCCAGGAGATGATGCGCCGCAGGGTGGAAAAGGGACAATTTTACCATCAGCCATGTTTCGGCGTAAGAGAGTTTCCTGCCCATTTCAAGCCCTGTACCCAGCTGCCGCCCTGTCCGGAAGAGCTGAAAGGAGAAAAAGACCTGGGTTGGATGCTGCTGGATATGGACTATTCCGATCCGGAAAACATCACCCCCCATTTCTTCCGCGCCACTCTGCGGGATGGCGTCCTGGAGGTGCCGCCCATGTATGCTGAGGAGGTGCGGACATGATCCTGCAAGCATTGACCCGGCTGTTTGAAGACCTGGTTCAGCAGGGCAAGATTGCCCGCCCCGGATGGGGACCGGCAAAAATCAGCTATGCACTGTGCCTGGACGAAAACGGAATGCTGGAATCTGTGGTCCCCCAGCTGACAGAGGTTCAAGTCGGGAAAAAGACCCAACTGCGCCCGACACCCATGGAGCTGCCGGCTGCGGTTACACGTTCCTCCGACATCCTGCCGAACTTCCTGTGGGACAATTCCAGCTATCTTTTGGGTGTGCGAAAAAAAGAAAAATCGGAAAAACCGGAACGAGCGGAACGGATTATAGCCTGCTTTCAAGCCAGCAGAGAACGGCACCACCAGTTACTGGATGACATTCGAACGCCTGCTGCGAAGGCAATACTTGCTTTTTTCGACACATGGAACCCAAAAGAGGCCCAAAACCACCCCGCCTTAGCGGACTGCTGGCAGGATATCATAAGCGGCGGCAACCTGGTTTTTCGGGTGAACGGCAGCTATGCTCAGGAAGACCAGGAAATTCGGAATGCCTGGAATGCCAGCTATGGCGAAAGCCAGGGGCAGCGGCAGCAGTGCCTGGTCACCGGAAAAATGGATGTGCCGGAGGCGGTCCACCCGATGATTAAGGGCATGGCCGGGACAAAATCCAGTGGTGCGGCTATGGTCTCCTTCAATGCGCCTGCCTTCTGCTCCTATGGCAAGGAGCAGAGCCTCAATGCCCCGGTGGGAAAATATGCTGCCTTTGCATATACGTCCGCTTTGAATTACCTGCTTGCGGACAGGGAAAATGTCCACCGCATCGGCGATACCACCGTTGTCTGCTGGGCAGAAGGTGCAGAGCCACAGTATGACTTTTTTGCCGGAATGTCCCTGTTCGGAGACGAACCGCCGGAAGGCTTGACGGACAACGATTTGAGAAATGCTCTGCGCAATCTGGCCCAGGGGCTGCCCTGCGAGGAACTGAGCCTAGATCCCAATCGCCCATTCTATATTTTGGGCCTTGCCCCCAATGCAGCGCGGCTCTCTGTCCGCTTTTTCTACCGGGATAGTTTTGGTACATTGATGAAAAATGTGAATGATCACTATCAACGTATGGAGATCGTGGGAAGCCGGTATACCATCGTGCCCCTGTGGGCCCTGCTGCGGGAGACTGTGAACCTGAATACGACGGATAAGTCTCCGTCCCCAATTCTGGCCGGTGCCACAGCCCGGGCGATTTTCCAGGGGACGCCCTATCCGGCAGCCCTGATGGAGGCCGTTATGCTCCGCATTCGTGCGGAACGGGAGATCACCCCCGGACGGGCGGCGATCCTAAAGGCCTATTATCTGAAAAAATTGGAAAATTCCGATCCTGAGAATATGAAGGAGGTCTTAACCGTGAGTCTCAACGAAAACAGCACCAATGTTCCCTACACCCTGGGCCGCCTGTTTGCGGTGTACGAAGAGGTGCAGGAACGGGCAAATCCAGGAATCAATTCCACTATCAAGGATAAGTATTTCAATTCAGCCTCTGCAACGCCTGCCACGATTTTCCCCATTCTGGATAATTTGTGCCAGAAGCACTTGAGAAAGTTGGATGCAGGTGCGCGGATTGCACTGGATCGCAAGATTGCCGCATTGAAAGATGTGCTGGGCGAGGCCTATCCAACCCGGTTGGGGCTGCCGGAGCAGGGCTCCTTCAATTTGGGCTATTATCATCAGAAACAGTTCCGCTATACAAAAAAGGAGGACAAATAAATGAGTACCATTTCCAACCGCTATGAATTCGTGATCTTTTTCGATGTGGAAAACGGAAATCCCAACGGTGACCCGGATGCAGGCAATATGCCGCGAATCGACCCGGAAACCGGCTATGGCCTGGTGACGGATGTCTGCCTGAAACGGAAGATCCGAAACTATGTGGAAACCGCGAAAGAAAGGGAGCCAGGCTATCGCATTTATGTTAAGGACGGCGTGCCTCTGAACCGCAGCGACGCGGAGGCATGCGCTTATGTGGGTGTGGAGCCGGACAAGCTGAAGGAAGCCAAGAAAAAGGACGCAAACTTAGATGCCAAAATTCGGGATTTCATGTGTCAGAATTTCTATGATATCCGTACCTTTGGCGCAGTGATGACCACCTTTGTCAAGGGTGCACTGAACTGCGGACAGGTTCGCGGCCCTGTGCAGCTGGGATTTGCCCGCAGCGTAGATCCCATCGTACCCCAGGAGGTCACCATTACCCGTGTTGCCATTACGACGGAAGCGGATGCGGAAAAGAAGGGCACAGAAATGGGCCGGAAATACATCGTCCCTTATGGCCTGTACCGCGCGGAGGGCTATGTGTCTGCAAACCTGGCCCGTAAAACCACCGGCTTTTCGGAAGAGGATCTGGAACTGCTGTGGACAGCCATCCTGAACATGTTTGAACTGGATCATTCCGCCGCCCGGGGCAAAATGGCCGTTCGGGAGCTGATTGTCTTCAAGCATGACTCCGAGCTGGGCAACGCCCCGGCCTATAAGCTGTTCGACCTGGTAAAGGCGCAGCGTAAGCCTGAAGTCACCGTGGCAAGAAGCTATTCGGATTATCAGGTCACCGTGGATGAAAGCAGCCTGCCCGCAGGCGTCACCTGCACGCACCTGGGATGATCTATCAGGAGGAGGACTTCCTCCAGCTGTCCGGCTTGCAGCATTTTGTATTCTGCCGCAGACAGTGGGCCCTCATCCACATCGAGCACCAGTGGGCAGAGAACTACCGCACCACGGACGGGGCGATTTTCCATGAAAATGCCCACAACACCGCGTTCCAGGAGAGCCGGGGAGATCTGGTGATCACCCGGGGGGTCAGCGTGTTCTCTGCCCGGCTGGGGGTTTCCGGCCAGTGCGATGTGCTGGAATATCGCCGGGGAAGCACCGGCGTCCCGCTTTCCGGAAGGGAGGGGCTGTGGCAGCCCTATCCTGTGGAATACAAGCGGGGCCAGCCCAGGGAGGACACCGGCGATGCGCTCCAGCTCTGCGGACAGGCCATGTGCCTGGAGGATATGCTGTGCTGCGATATCCCGGAAGGGGCGCTTTATTATGGGGAGACCCGGCACAGACAGAAGGTGGCCTTTACGCCGGAGCTGCGGGCACAGGTGGAAGATCTGCTGGGACAGATGCACGATCTCTATAAGCGGGGCTACACACCAAAGGTGAAACCCACGAAATCCTGCAATGCCTGCTCCCTGAAGGAGCTGTGTCTGCCAAAGCTGATGAAAAGCCGCTCTGTGTCCGACTATCTGAGAGCCGCAATGGAGGAGATGCCATGAAGCAGCTTTTGAACACGCTGTTTGTCACCTCGGAGGACATTTATCTGTCTCTGGAGGGGGAGAATGTCCTGGCAAACCGGGAAAAGAATGTGGTTGCCCGGTATCCGCTGCACACGCTGCAAACAATCGTCAGCTTTTCCTATTCCGGGGCCTCTCCGGCGCTGATGGGGGCCTGCGCCGAGCGGGGCATCGGGCTGGCCTTCTGCACGCCCCGGGGCCGCTTCCTGGCCCGGACCTGCGGAGAGAGCAGCGGCAATGTGCTTCTCCGGCGGGAGCAGTACCGCATTGCTGACGATGTGCAGCGTAGCTGTGAAATTGCCCGGTGTATGATCTTTGGAAAGCTCAGCAACAGCGCGGCCAGCATCCAGCGCACCTGCCGGGACCACGGCCCCCGGGTGGAGGGGTGCGGCTTGGAAGAGGCTGCTCAGAGCATCCGGGAGCTGCTGCCTCCGGTGCTGAGCGTTACGGACCTGGATGCCTTGCGGGGGCTGGAGGGGGTTGCGGCCGGCGCGTATTTCGGCGTGTTTGACCATATGCTCCTGAGCCGAAAAGAGGACTTTTTCTTTCACGGCCGGAATCGCCGCCCGCCGCTGGACCGTGTGAATGCCATGCTGTCCTTTGCCTATAGCCTGTTGGCCCATGATTGCGCCAGCGCACTGGAGAGCGTCGGCCTGGATGCCTATGTGGGCTTCCTCCACCGGGACCGCCCGGGCCGGAACTCCCTGGCGCTGGATCTGATGGAGGAGCTGCGCCCCTGCATGGCGGACCGGTTTGTGTTGACGCTGGTCAACAACCGAATGGTCAAGCCGGAGGACTTTCAGATCCAGGACAGCGGTGCCGTGCTCCTGACCGATGACGGGCGGAGGAAATTCCTGAAAACCTGGCAGGAGCGGAAGCGGGACACCCTGACCCATCCCTATCTGAACGAAAAGCTGAGCTGGGGCATGATCCCCTATGTTCAGGCGCTCCTGCTGGCCAGATTTATCCGGGGAGACCTGGATGCCTACCCACCCTTTTTATGGAAGTGACGGTATGCTGGTACTGATTACCTATGATGTAAACACCGAGGACGCAGCCGGCAGAAAGCGCCTGCGCCAGATTGCAAAAAAATGCGTGGACTACGGCCAGCGGGTTCAGAATTCCGTCTTTGAATGCCTCCTGGATGCAGCCCAGTGCCGCAGCCTGCAGGCAAAGCTCCTGACAATCATGGACCCCGAAAAGGACAGCCTGCGATTCTACTACCTTGGCAATCAATACGAAAAGAAAATAGAACACTTTGGCTGTAAAACCGCCTATTCGCCCGAAGACCCCCTGATTCTCTGAACGCGAACGCCAAGTACCCATATTTCCCCCGGGAGGTTCGCACCGATCTAGAAAGGAAATCCCCCCCGCCTTTTTCGGCCGATCCCCTGAAGATGGCGCCCAATTTGGAGAATATCACAAAAAATACCCTTTTTGCCGAAGATGCAAAAGAAAAAACTATGCATCTTTGCTGTCGCTCCCCACACGGGGAGCGTGGATTGAAATTCGCAGCTGCCGGGCGTTGCCCGTTGCCCGCGTGTCGCTCCCCGCACAGGGGAGCGTGGATTGAAAACAGTTGGCATTTCAGGCGGAGTTATTCCAATTGCGCCGAGCCGGTCACGCTTTGCGGGCGCTTTGCGGGTGCTTCGCGCAAAACAGCCCGCTGCGAAACCGCAGCGGGCTGAAAAATCGTATTTATGCGTTGAAGACGTACTGATCCATCCGGCGGAAGGCCTCCTGGACGCGGGAGAGGGGGAGGGCAAGATTCATGCGGATGTGGCAGTTTCCGTGGAACATCCGGCCGTCCTGGATGGCGACGCCCACGTCCCAGCAGGCCTGCTCCACGTCGTCAATGGTCTTGCCGTGGGCGGCGCACCAGTCGGTGCAGTCCACGAAGAGCATATAGGTGCCCTGGGGCTTGCTGACGCTGATGCCGGGGAAGTGCTTTTCAATATAGTCCACGGCAAAGTCAATGTTCCCTGTCAGCGTCTGGCGCAGCTCGTCTGTCCAGACATAGCCCTCGGGCCGGTAAGCGCCGATGAGGGCGTGCATGGACAGCACGTTCATGGAATTGTAGTGGCACAGGGAGGATTCCTTCTCCAGCCGGTCTCGCCACCAGCTGTTGTAGCAGATGTGATAGCTGCCGATGAGGCCCGCCAGATTGAAGGTCTTGCTGGGGGCATAGAAAGCACAGACCCGGTTCCGGGCATCGTCACTGACGGACTGGGTGGGGGTGTGGTGATTGGTGCCGAGGATGATGTCAGACCAGATCTCATCGGAGATGACGTATACATCATACTTTCGGAACAGCTCCATGGCCTTTTCCAGCTCCCATTTCTCCCAGACTCTTCCGCAGGGGTTGTGGGGATTGCAGAGAATGGCGGCGTGGATGTGCTCCTCCTTCAGGCGGCGCTCCATGTCCGCAAAGTCCATGCGCCAGACATTTGCCTCGTCTTTTACCAGGGGAGAGTGGATGATCTGATAGCCGTTGTTTTCCAGGCAATGGGTAAAGCCAATGTAGGTGGGGCTGTGGAGGAGCACCTTGTCACCCCGGGAGCAGACGCAGTTCAGGGCGCTGATAACGCCGCCCAGAACCCCGTTTTCATAGCCGATGTGCTCTTTGGCAAGGCCTTGAACGCCGTTGCGGGTGCCCTGCCAGTGGATGATGGAATCGTAGTATTCCTCTGTGGGGCTGAAGTAGCCAAAGGCCGGGTGCTGGGTCCGGGCGATAATTGCCTGCTGAATGGTGGGACAGGTGGGAAAGTTCATGTCTGCAATCCACATGGGAATCAGGTCGAAGCCCTCCTTGGGGGCCTGAGGGGAGCCGGGATTGCCGACACCGTCCACGGCGATGGCATCCTTCCCGCGGCGGTCCATGAGAGAGGTAAAGTTGTACTGCATAGGAATCACCTTTCTGTATCTGGAGTAGTTGATGAGTTTATTGTAAGACCTTTCGCCCCCTTTTGCAAGTCCAAAAGGGAATTTTCTCCTTGCATCCGGGGGTGTTTTGAACTATAATAAAAAGCAATAGTTTAAGCCCAAACAGGAGGTCCCGGAGAATGTGCGATTGCTGCTTGCCCCATAATCATGGCGGGGTGTTTGAGCGTGGAAAGGAAAAAATGCCCGGAACGGAGGAATTTTCCACCGTTGCGGACGTGTTCAAAAAGCTGGATGACCCCAGCAGGCTGAAGATCTTCTGGCTGCTGTGCCACTGCGAGGAGTGCGTCATCAATCTGTCGTCTCTGATGGAGATGAGCAGTCCTGCCGTGTCCCACCATCTGAAGGTCCTGCGGTCCGCCGGGCTCATCGTCAGCCGCCGGGAGGGCAAGGAGGTCTATTACAAGGCCGCCGACACCGCCCAGTGCCGGACCCTCCATGAGACCATCGAGCGCATTATGGAAATCTCCTGCCCCAAATAAAGAAGCACCCCCGCCGAGAAATCGGCGGGGATTTTGCATGAAATGGGTTTTATGCGGCGGTGTGCAGATGCAGGCGGGTCACGCCGGGGGTCAGGGGGTCGCCTGCCAGCATGGCGGTCCACCAGGGGGCGTCAGAAAGATACCGGTTCAGCAGCATATAGCAGCCGTAGCCCAGAATGCCGCCCAGGAAGTTCATGATCACATCATCCACGTCTGCGCTGCGGCCGATGAAATACTGGAAGGACTCAATGCCCACGGTGGTCAGCAGAACCACGGCGGCGGTGGACAAGGGGGTGCGCAGCTTGTGGGCGGCGATGGGGAGCAGGAAGCCCAGAGGCAGGAACATGGCGATGTTCAGCAGCAGCTGGGCCGCCATGACGGCGGGGCCTGCATCGTAGCACTCCGTGACCCAGATGAAGGGGTGCAGATTCAGGTGGTGCCGGGCGGGATGGAAGGTGATGTTGGGATAGAAAAAGAAAATGGTGAGATACAGCAGCGAAGCAACACACAGCCCCAGGGCACATTTGGCCAGATGGTAAAGGCCGGAACGCCGGCCGTGGAGCCGGGTGACGTACACGCCGTAGGGCACATACGCCAGAATACACACAGCCGCCAGCATGGGCAGCAGAGAAGAGTAAGTAAGACAGTAGCGCAGCATTCCGAAAACCTCCTGTGTTTTTTGATAACAGGATTATAGCACAGAATGCTGAAATAGTCCTTAAAGAGAGTTTATTTGAACTTTAAGGCTTGTTTAATTTTGCAGATAATACCCCGCGTCCAGCAGCCGCCCCAGGGCGGTATTGGCCTGCTCGTCGGTGAACAGGGCGGTGAAGCGCCTGTCCGTAGCCAGGGCCTCCAGACTCAGCCCCAGCTGGCCCTTGGCTGCCAGAGCATCGAAGCCGTCGCTGCACCGGTTGTGGTCCAGCAGATACCGGGCGGTTTTCAGGGCGTCCTCCGGGGCAACGGGGCGCATGCGGATGCCCAGGGCCAGGGCCTTTTCCCGGGCGGCAGCCCAGGCGGCAATGAATTTCTCTTCCATAGCATATCCTCCTTAATAGAGCAGCAGAATGTATTTGTTCCAAAAGCGAAGAAGCGGAGGCTTTTCCTCCAGCCGTTCCCGGCAGTCCCGGCGGTAGTCCTCCAGGGGCTTCAGCTCCATGGGGGTCAGCCTGTGCTGGCTGTATCGGGCCCGTTCCGCAAGGGCGTGGAGCGCCTCCGGCGGAGCAGTGCTCAGAGCATGGCTCAGGCTCTCGGCATTGGCAAAGAGCAGCAGGCAGCGGCGGTTGAGATTTGCCCGCCGGGCTCGCTGCCGCCGGAGATACAGCACCGTCCACCGCCGCAGAGGCAGCAGAAGAAGCAAGGCCGGTATCAGAAGCCAGGCCCACGGGAAGCTGCCTCCGGCCGGTTTCTCCGGAACCGGGGCAGTGGACGCACCGGCATCCGGAGACGGGGCTCGGGTCGGCTCGGTTTGGGCAGCCGTCTCGGCAGGCAAGGTGGCTGCGGGTGCAGGCTGGGCAACGCCGGAGGCAGTGGCCTCCAGGATCTGCCAGTAGCCCAGGTCGGCGTCGTAGTATTCCGCCCAGGCGTGGGCCTCTTCCGTGGTGACCACCAGGGGCTGCCCGGCGGTGGCCTCGCAGCGGAAGCCCGTTACATACCGGGCCGGGATCCCGGCGGCGCGCAGCAGCACCGTGGCGGCGGTGGCAAAGTGGACGCAATAGCCTGTTTCGCTGCTTTCCAGGAACCACCGGGCGAAGTCCTGCCCTTCCGGCATGGCCCCGGTGGCCTTGTCATAGGTGGCGCTTTGCCGGACGAAATCAGCAATGGCCTGGGCAGTCTGCTGGGTGCTGTCCCCGGAAAAGGGGTAGCCCTTGGCCCAGGCCCGGGTGCTGTCCGGCAGGGCCAGGCAGGCTTCCAGGGTTTGGTCCGAGGCTGCGCTGCCGCAGGGGTACTTGGGAAAGCTGTAGGACAGGATGCTGCCGGTGTTTTTCAGGGCACCGCCGGAGAGCACCGTGCCGGTGCCGGGGTAATAGGGCAGATACAGCACGCTTTGCAGGGCAAAGGTCCGGATCTGAACGTCCCCCTGGGGTTCGCCCCAGCCGTCGAAGCTGTCTACAACCTCCGAGGACATCTCCCAGCCGGTGGATGTGTATCGGTCATAGCTCTGGCCCCGGAGATAGAGGCCCCCGGAAGTGGGGGCGGTGACAATGAGCACCGGCAGGGAGGGCTGGTTTGCACCCCGGAGAGCGGCTAGGTCTACGCGCCTTTGCAGCTCCGGGGCCGGGATGGCGGCAGGTGCCGGGGTGGGTTTGCCGCTTTCAAAGAGCCGGATGCAGCGCTGTCGGAAGGCTTGAGCATGGTCCTGATAGCCCTCCTGGGGCACGGCAAGGTACAGAATGCCGCACAGCAGGCAGACGGGCACCAGGGCCATGGCCGCAAGGATCAGGCCCTGCCGGGGGCTGTTTTTCCGGCTGCCGGAGCTCAGCAGCAGCACCAGCATTCCCCCCAGCCAGAGGAAAAAGGACCAGCTCTCCGGTGGGAACTGGGGCAGCAGGCCACAGAGCAGCAGGGGCGGAATGCTGAGAAACAGGGGCAAGGCGCTGCTTTTCCGCCGCAGCACACTGCGGGAAACGGACAGAAGCATATAGCTGCCCCCCAGGGCCATGGGCAGCTCTACGGTGCCCACGGTGTGATTCGGGAATTCCAGATAGCCCAGGTGGTAAACGCCGTTCAGCTGCTTGCTGATGAGCTCCAGCAGGGTCATAAGCTGGGCTCTGGGTTCCGGCCGCCAGAGGAAAAAGCCCGTGCAGAAGCAGACCAGACCCAGCGCCGCCGCGCCGCCCCGGCGTCTTGGAAGGATCAGCAGTCCCAGCAGGAGGCTCAGAGACCAGACCAGTGCAGGCGTGTCCCAGGATAGGGGCAGGGCGTATACGTGGGCCAGTGCGGCCATGGGCCCTGCGGTAATGGCACAGGAGAGCAGCAGCGCCTCCAGCGCCGTGAGAATGCGTTCTTTCATAGCTCCCCTCCCAGGGTGAAGCGGGTTCCGGCCTGGCCCGGCTCCGGTATGGCGGGGGTTTCCGGGGCACTCAGGCACAGCAGGGCATCGACGGACCGCAGCAGGCCGGCCCTGTCTTCGGCGCGGAGGACCAGGGTGCCGCTGTCCGCCGCGACGTGGAGCTCCAGGTCCATTCCCCGCTCCAGGAGCAGCTGCCCCAGCCAGAGCAGTCGGCCCAGGACGGTATCCACGGTCTGGTCGGTGCCGAAGAGTGTCAGGCTGATGGCGGCAATCTGCTTTACGGGGGCCTGGGCCTCCCGGACAGTCAGGGCACCGGTTTTGGCGGAGAGCTTCCAGTGTACCCGGTTCAGACTGTCGCCGGGGCGGTAGGGCCGCAGCTCATAGCTCTCTCCATAGGCACTGCGGCTGGGCTGCCAGTTGACGCAGTTCTCCGGCGGCAGGCCGGGAAGGTCCTCTATGGGCTTCGGCTGGGGGCGGACCAGGAGCCGCATCCGGCCTCTGCGAAAAACGGGCAGGAGAAAAAGCCCCAGATAATCCGAGACCCAGGCACTGCACACGGTCAGCTGGTAGCCGCCGCAGAATTCGGGGACAAAGCCCTGTTCCTCGCTGTAAAGCCGGGTCTCGCCGGTGCGCAGGCTTTGCAGACGGATCCGTCCATGGAAGGGCGGCATGGGCATCTGGCAGGCACCCAGCAGCAGAAAGGTCCCGCTTTCGCCTGCCCGGAGATGATCCGGACCGGTTGGGGTCAGAGAAAAGCTGCAAAGGGCCGGAACGGTCAGTGCCAGGGACAGCCAGGGCAGGACAGCCAACGTCAGCAGCAGCACCCAGCTCAGCCAGCTTCCGCTGAGCAGATACCACAGTCCGCAGCCCAGCAGTCCCAGAAAATAGCAGGCCCGCCGCATCAGCGGAGCCTGGGGGCGGGGGTGGCGTCCAGAATGGCTTTCAAAACCTGCTGGACGGTTTTCCCCTGGCTTTCCGCCTTGGGCGACAGCTGCACCCGGTGGGCGACGGTGGGCAGGAAGACCTCCTTCACATCCCCGGGGACCACGAAGTCCCTGCCCCGGAGCTGGGCGATGGCCTTTGCCATGGAGGCCATGGAGAGGCTGGCCCGGGGGCTTGCACCCCGGCTCAGGTCCTCGTTTTTTCGGGTAGCGGCGCAGAGAGACACCAGGTAGTCGATGACGCTGTCGCTCAAGTAGGTCTCGGTCACCATGGCCTGCAAATTCAGAAGGTGGTTCCGTGTGAGAATGGGCCGGATCTGATCTAAGGGGTTGCCGCCCTGCCGATTTTTGATCATGGCGGCCTCGTCCTTGGGGGCGGGGTAACCCAGGGTCAGCCGCAGGGTGAAACGATCCACCTGGCTGTCCGGCAGCAGCTGAGTGCCCGCCGCGCCGGTGGGATTCTGGGTGGCAATGACCACAAAGGGCTTGGGCAGGGGATGGCTGATGCCGTCCACGGTGACCTGTCCCTCCTCCATGGCCTCCAGAAGGGCGGACTGGGTTCGGGATGTGGCCCGGTTCAGCTCGTCCGCCAGGAAAAGATTGCACAGGATGCCGCCGGGGCGGTACTCCATGCCGCCCCGGGGGTCCGGCACGGAGTAGCCGGTGACATCCGAGGGCAGCACATCTGGCGTGAACTGGATGCGGCCGTATTCCAGATCCAGCGCCCGGGCAAAGGACAGGGCCATGGTGGTTTTTCCCACACCGGGGATATCCTCCAAGAGAATGTGTCCGCCGGAGAGAATGGCAGCCAAGGCCCACAAAAGGGCCTCATCCTTCCCGACAACGACCTGCCGGACCTGGTCCAGAATCTGCTGTACGCTGGCAACGATTTCACTTTCACGCGTGGGCATGGTATGGCCTCCTCTTTTGAGCGGTGCTAGTGCCTTCCCCTGGGGGAAGGTGGCCCGCCGATAGGCGGGTCGGATGAGGGGCGGCAGACAGAACCGACAAGGAGAAATCTCCGCAATTATGCTTTATCAGTCAAGAATAAGACTGCTTAAGCTTGTCTTATACTGGTTCTGCTTCCCGCCCCTCATCAGTCAGGGCTTCGCCCTGCCAGCTTCCCCCAGGGGAAGCCTTCTTTGCTATTATACCTTCTCTTCCCCGGAAAAACAAGTCGAAGCAAAAAGCTCCCTGTGAACGGATCGGGTTCACAGGGAGCGCTTCTTCAAATGCTATTTCTTGGCTTCCCACTTGGCATAGAGGGTCATGGACTGCTGGACGGGGGCTGCGGCAAGGTCCCATTCGTAGATGCAATCCTTGTCCTGATACCATCCGGCGAAAGTGAAGCCTTCCCGGGTTGGGGGTTCCGGCGGGTCTACCAGCTCGGCATACATATGCTTTTGGGTTTCTACAGGGGTACCGCCCAGAGAATCGAAGCTGACGGTGTAGCCCCGGTTCTGCATACCAAGCAGCAGAACCAGCGCCAGAGCAACGAAGCCAACAATAATGACCGTATCCAGGACCTTTACGGGGATTTTCACCTTGCCGTAGAGGCCCCGAAGCTGGGGCTCTTTGCGGGGTTCGTCCATTGCTTACTTCCGGACCAGGTACTTGCGCATATCGATGGAGCAGGCAATCAGGATGATCAGACCCTTGACGATATACAGGTAGTTGGCGTCCACAGACAGGAAGTTCAGACCGGCGAAGATGATCTGCAGCAGCAGAACGCCGATGATGGCGCCGCTGACCTTGCCGATGCCGCCGACGAAGGAGATACCGCCGATGACACAGGCCGCAATGGCGTCAGCCTCATAGTTCAGGCCGGTGGTGGCGTTGACGGAGGCGATACGGGCGGCATCCATGAAACCGGTGATGCCGTAGAGCATACCGGCCATGACGAACACCAGGATGATGGTCTTGGAGACATTGACGCCGGAGACGTTGGCAGCCTCTTCGTTGGAGCCCACAGCATACATATTCTTGCCGAAGGCGGTCTTGTTCCAGATCACCCAGACAATGGCGGTGATAATGGTGGAGTACAGCACATAGCGGGGGACGGTAACGGGGCCACTGCTGGTCTTCAGAGTGAACAGGGGCTTGATAATGAAGTTCCGATAGCCCTCACTCATGCCGGACAGGGTCTGGCCGCCGTTGGTGCCCAGCTGCATGAACAGCAGCACCAGGCCGTAGACGATCAGCTGGGTGGACAGGGTAACGATGAAGGGGTGCAGCTTGAACTTTGCCATGAAGAAGCCGTTGACAAAGCCGACCATGGCGCAGGCCACCAGCACGCACAGCAGAACCACGGGGATAGGCAGGATCTGCAGGCCGGGGAACAGCTTATTGGTGGTCAGCTGCAGACCGGCGGAGATACAGGCTGCCAGACCCACCTGACGGCCCGCGGAAATATCGGTACCGGCCAGAATGATACAGCCGCCGACACCCAGAGCGATGGGCAGCTTGGCCGCGGTCAGGCTAATGATGTTTACAAGAGAGGGGATGCTCAGGAATCTGGGATTCTTGATGGCAACGTAAATAATTACCAGAGCGATGATGATGAACATGGCATTGTTCATGATCCCATCGAAAATGGCCCGTCTCCGGTCAGCGGGGGCCATGGCTTTCAAGGCCTCGATTTTAGAGGGCTTGTGTTCTTTCAGTTTGGTCACGTTGGGTTCCTCCTTATACGTACTTTGCGGCAAGGGTCATGATTTCTTCCTGGGTGGTGTTCTTCGCGTCCACTTCACCGGCCAGCCTGCCGCCGGACATAACCAGAATCCGGTCGCAGACGCCCAGAAGCTCGGGCATTTCGGAGGAAACCATCAGAACCGTTTTCCCCTCGTTGGCGAGATTCAGGATCAGCTGGTAGATCTCGTATTTTGCGCCTACGTCAATGCCGCGGGTGGGCTCGTCCAGCAGCAGAACCTCCGGCTCTGTCAGCAGCCAGCGGCCGATGATGACCTTCTGCTGGTTGCCGCCGGACAGGCTGCGGATCTGGGTTTCCTGGGTAGGCGTTTTGGTGTGCATGGCGTCGATGTAGTGCTGGGTGTCCTCAACCTGGCTCTTGGTGCTCAGCAGAGGGCCGAACTTTTTGTGCCGGTTCAGGCTGGAAATAACGGTGTTCTCCCGGATGTTCCGAACGCCGAAAATACCGGTGGCCCGGCGCTCTTCTGTCAGCATGGCGAAGCCGTTCTTGATGGACTCACCGGAATTGCGGTTCTTGCAGGGTTTTCCATCCAGGGTGATGGTGCCCTCTTTCCGGGTGCGGATGCCGAAGATGCTTTCCAGAACCTCGGTTCGTCCGGAGGAATCCAGACCGGCCAGACCCAGCACCTCGCCCCGCCTGGCTTCAAAGGAAACGTCCTTCAGCTGGTTGTACATGCCGGTCAGGTGCTCCACCTTCAGATAGGTCTCGCCGGGGTGGTTGGTCTTGGGCGGGAACTGGTTGGTCAGCTCACGGCCAACCATCAGCTTGATGATGTCGCCCATTTCCAGTTCGTCGGCGGGCTTGGTAGCCACCCACTTGCCGTCACGCATGACGGTGATATCGTCGGAAATGCGCTTGATCTCCGCCATCTTGTGAGAGATATAGATAATGCCGCAGCCGCGGTCCCGGAGCATATTGATGATCTTGAACAGGTGCTCCACCTCGGTCTCCGTCAGGGAGGAGGTGGGCTCGTCAAATACGATCACCTTGGAGTTGAAGGAGACGGCCTTGGCAATCTCCACCATCTGCCGCTGGGACACGGGCATGGTGCTCATAATCGTTTTCGGATTGACGCTGATGCCCAGGTCGTTGAAGACCTCCATGGTGGCATCGTACATTTTCTTTTCACTGGTGAAGGGGCCTGTCATGGGGAAGCGGCCAAGCCACATATTGTCCATGACGTTGCGCTTCAGCGCCTGGTTCAGTTCCTGGTGTACCATGGCAACGCCGTGCTCCAGGGCTTCCTTGGAGTTCTTGAAGTTGACCTCCTGGCCCTCCAGATAGATGTGACCGGCATCCTTGGTGTAAACGCCAAAGAGGCATTTCATCAGGGTGGACTTACCGGCGCCGTTTTCGCCCATCAGGGCATGGACCGTACCGGCCCGCACGGTCAGATTGACACCGTCCAGAGCCTTGACACCGGGGAATTCCTTGGTAATGCCCTCCATGCGCAGCAGGACGGTTTCGCTGTTCTTATCCAAATTGTTCGCCTCCTGAGTTGGGGTACGCGCCCGGGAAAGGCTTCGTGGGCGCGTTCGGGCAGCGCGCGAAAGCTGTCCATTTGAGAAAAGCAGCCGCGCCGAAGCGCGGCTGCCTGCATGGAAGAATTATTCGCCGGTGTAGGAAGAGTAGGGGATGTTTACACGCCAGGTGCCCACGACGTTGGCAGAGTCGATACCCTCGAAGGTAGCCTTGCCGGAAGCCATGTTCTGGGTGATGGTGGAGATGGCGTTGGCCATGCCCTCGGCATCCTGCTTGATGGTGCCGGTCATGGAGCCGTCAGCGATCTTTTCCTTGGCAGCGTCGGTAGCGTCAACGCCGAAGACGGGGATGGTCTTGCCGGTGCCGTTGTTGTAGCCGGCAGCCTGCAGGGCAGCGATTGCGCCCAGAGCCATGTCGTCGTTGTTGGCAATGACCAGCTCGACCATGTTGTTGTTGGCCTCGGAGTACTGAGCCAGAATGGTCTGCATGTAGTCCTGACCCTGAGCAGCGGACCAAGCGCCGTTCTGGTCAACCAGGTACTTGGAGGTGTTGTTGGCATCGTAGAAGCTCAGCTGAGCCTTGCCGGCGCCGGTCAGAACAGCATCGGCATCCTCAACACCGTACTGGGTACGGGCATCGGCTTCCATGTTGCCTTCCTGGCCCTTGAACATAACGTAGGAGATCACGCCGTCGCCGTTCAGGTCGATGGCATCGTAGTTGGCAACCAGGTAGTTGCCGATCATCTCGCCCTGCATATGGCCGGCCTGGGTGTAGTCGGTGCCGACGTAAGCAGCCTTGTCATAAGCGGAGACGATCTCCTCGGAAACGGAGCGGTTGAAGAACACCAGGGGCGTGTTGGCGTTCTTGGCCATGTCGACAATGGCCTGAGTGGCGTCGTCGGAGCTGGCGTCAACGATGTTGACAACCAGGACGGAAGCGCCCTTGGTAATGGCGGTCTGGATCTGCTCGGTCTGGGTGGTCTGGCTGCCGTTGGCATCATAGTCCTGATACTTGACACCGGCGTTGGTCAGAGCAGTGTTCAGAGCGGCGCGAACGCTGGACAGGTAGGTATCACCAAAGGTGTACCAGAATACAGCGACTTCGCCGTCCTTTTTGCTGGGAGAGCCGGAGCCGCCGCAGGCAGCCAGGCTCAGGGCCATGGTCAGAACCAGGACCAGTGCGATGAACTTTTTCATTATAGTTCCTCCTAAAACTGCATTCCCTTCCCATTTCCGGGGATTTCCGGGGAAAGGGTGAATTGTCTCAGGAAAAGAGAATATTTTCTTGTTCCTGTGACATAAAAACTATAGCACTATTTAACATTTTTGTAAAGACATCTCCGAATTTTCGTGAAATAGCTGCATTTGCTTGGCATTTTTTTGTTAACGATGCACAATTGACATTTTTGGAGGACACGGGCGGTGTCGAAAATGGTAAATCTGAAGTGTTGGAAAATAAGCGAGAACATAAGAAACCGCCCCGGCAAACGCCGGGACGGTGGATGAAATCAAAGGGGAAATTGCCTCCCCTGAAAGGGGAGGTGGCCCGCAGGGCCGGAGGGGTTTTGGTTTGGCCTATGGCCAAACCATGCCGCAGGCAGAATATTGGGCTCCTTGAGGACTGGGACCGGTATTCCGCTTTCGGCGGAGGCTTTTCTGATGAAAAGCCGTAACCCCTCAGTCTCGGCTACGCCGAGCCAGCTCCCCTTTCAGGGGAGCCCAAGCGCTTTTTTACAGCATTACCCGGAAGCGCAGGCAATGGTCCTCCTCACCGGAGACCCGATAGGCCGGCTCCACATCCGTGCCCCAGCTGTCGATGCCGCCTACACCCCGCATATCCGAGGCGACGGTCACGGTGGTGCGGCAGTGGCTCGGGAGCTCCCAGACGTGCTGGGCCTGCTCCAGCTGGGCGGGGCTATAGGGAATGGCGGAGAAGAAGAAGGGCTTTTCCGCCTGTTCAAGGGTCAGCGTATCTTCACCCATGTGCAGCTGGGCCTGGCAGGTGAAGCTGTGGCCGCCGCACTCCTGGGGCACCAGATAGTTGGGCACATGGGGTGTTTCCTTATGGCTGCCGAAGACACCGCCCTTATACCGGTCCGGGTAGGTCTCGCCGGAGTAGCCTACCCAGGCGGTTTCCTCTATGGGCTGGGGGGTGGCGAACCGCAGGCCGAACAGGGGCAGCTCCGGGGCTCCCGCAAAGCCATGGTAGAGGGCCTGGACGGTGAGCACGCCTTCCCGGTCCACCCGATAAGTGATCTCCGCGGCGTAGCCCGGCAGGGCGGCAAAGCCAAAGCGGTAGGTGATGGCGAAATGGTCTGCCCCCCGGTCCACATCCCAGCCTGTGCAGCTCTGCCAGGCATCCGCGGCGCTCCACAGGGCGCTGCGCGTTGGGAAGCCGCAGCCTAAGTCATTTTCCGTAGGAGCCCGCCACAGTGCGGGGCGGGGTGCCCGCCACAGCCACTCCCGGCCGCCGGACACCAGGCTCACGGGGCCGCCGTGAAGCTTGGAGAAGAGGAGCTCGAATTTCTCCCCCCTTACGCCCCAGGCTCCGTCGCCTTCGGTGATGACGAGGTCCTGGGTGTAGCCGGGGGTGGGCAGAGGCCGGACGGCTGCCAGAGTTTGTGCATTGGCCGCGTCCCAGGCGTCCCGCTGCTCCTTTGGCAGGTACCAGTAGCGCACTTCCTGCATGCAGGGCTTCTCCCGGCCGTCGGCGGTGACAATGCCGTTGCCGCTGAAGCCGTAGTCGCTCTGGCGCTCCTCAAAGTCGCCGCCGTAGCCCAGGGATTCGCTGCCCAGGGCGTTCTTCTGCCAGAGAGCCTGATCCATATAGTCCCAGATGAAGCCGCCCTGGTACATGGGGAATTCCTCTCCCAGGCGGATGTAGCTCTCCATGCCTCCCAGGGAGTTGCCCATGTCGTGCATATATTCGCAGAGCAGGAAGGGCTTCTGCGGATCGTTTTCCAGGTATTCCCGGACTTCTGTGGGAGTGGCGTACATCCGGCTCTCCACATCGGAGCAGCCGCCCCACTCCTTGCACCAGTAGCAGCCCTCGTAGTGGACTATCCGGCCGGGGTCTTGGGTGCGGAAGAAGTTCGCCATGTCCAGAATGTCCTGGCCGCCGAAGCTCTCGTTGCCGCAGGACCAGAAGAGAACGGACACATGGTTCTTGTCCCGCTGGAACATGGAGTTGGCCCGGTCCAGCACGCACTCCCGCCACTCCGGGCGGCTGCCGGGTACATTCCAGCTGGGCTCCACGCCGGTGCCCCCCAGGGCATCCTTCTGCCAGGAGCCGTGGGTCTCCATATTGGTTTCGTCCATCATGTAAATGCCGTTTTGATCGCACAGCTCGTACCATTCCGTCCGGTTGGGATAGTGGCAGGTGCGCACGGCGTTGATGTTGTTGGCATGGAACATTTCCATGGCGGCGTCCATGTCCTTTCGGGTAATGCAGCGGCCGCCGGTGGGGCTCCACTCGTGGCGGTTGACCCCGTTCAGCACAAGGCGCTCGCCGTTGAGGAGCAGCAGACTGTCCTTTAATTCAAACCGCCGGAAGCCGATGCTGTAGGCGATGCAGCTGCCGTCCTCCATGGCCAGAACCGCCCGGTAGAGCTCCGGGGTGTCGTGGTCCCATTTCCGGATGCCGGGGAGCACCAGCTCCCGGGACCAATAGAATCCATCCGCTTCCTCCAGCGGCAGCTCACTGTCGAAGACCGCGCCGTCCTTGGGGTGGCCAAGGAAAAGGTGGACCTTGGGCACGGCGGTCTTCGCAAATTTCAGCCGCAGCCGCAGGGTGCCCGTCTGGTTATCCGGGGCCAGACATGCATTCAGCCACAGGTCCTCCACATAGCACTTGGTCTTGGCGTAGAGATAGACGCTGCGGAAGATGCCGCTGAAGCTGAAGAAATCCTGATCCTCCAGCCAGGCCGCGCTGCTGCGCTTGTAGACCTCTACGCACAGCCGGTTGCCGGTGGGATGAATGTAGGGGCTCAGGTCAAATTCCGAGGGGGTGAAGCTGTCCTCACTGTAGCCCACAAAGTGGCCGTTGAGCCACACATACATGGCCTGCTCCACGCCCTGAAAGCTGATGCACACCGGGTGCTCCAGAAGGGTCTCCTCCAGGTCAAAACAGGTGACATAGCTGCCTACGGGATCATGCCGCCAGTCGATGTGGGGGGGCCGGAGTTCCGCGTGGCCGTCCCAGTCGTAGAGCTTGTTGATGTATTGGATCTGATCGTAGCCCTGGGTCTCCATGTGGCCGGGGACCTGGATGGTGTCAAAGTCGGAGTCGTCAAAATCCGGCTTCCAGAAGTCGGCGGGGCGGCTTTCCGGATTTTCGCTCCAGCGGAAGCGCCAGAGCCCGTCCAGGGACTGCCGCAGGGAGGTTTTTCCTGCGGCCAGCTCCTGGATATCCAGGTAGGTCACATGGTCAGAGTGGGCATCCAATCGGTTTACGCGGAATACGGTGGGGTCTTCCAGCCAGGCAAGGGTGGGTTCCATGGGAAATATCTCCTTATTCTTTCGTTTTCTGCTCTTCTTCCGTGAGTTTGCGGGCCATATGCACGACCCTGGTGGCGTTCAGCTCCAGCTGGTAGCGGGGAAGCGTCCCCTGGCGCAGCATGGCAAGGCACCGGTTGTAGTCCGCCCGGGAGCCGGGCATGAACAGGTCGCCGCCGGCCAGGGCCACCTTTCCGGCGTTGGGCATGGGGTAGCGCTTGCTGTTGTACATCAGGCCTCCGCCGACGACCCAGTCCGTCATGACGATGCCCCGGAAGCCGAACTCGCCCCGCAGAATGTTCGTAGTCAGCGCCCGGCTCTCGGAGGTGTGGGTGCCGTTGATGAGATTGTAGGAGGTCATGACCGCCCGGGGCTGACTCTCCCGGATGCACAGGCCGAAGCCCCGGAGGTAGATTTCCCGCAGGGCCCGCTGGGACACATTGCTGTTGTTATTGTAGCGGTTGGTCTCCTGGTTGTTGGCGGCGAAGTGCTTGATGGTCACGCCCCGGCCCGGGTGCTTCTGCACGCCCCGGGTGATGGCCGCAGCCGTCAGACCGCTGACCAGGGGGTCCTCGGAGAAGTATTCAAAGTTGCGCCCGCACAGGATGCTCCTGTGGATATTCAGGGCAGGAGCCAGCCACAGGTGGATGCCGAAGCGCTCCATTTCATCGCCCACGATGTCGCCGCAGCTCTCCGCCAGGGACAGGCTGAAGCTCTGGGCAATGGCGGTGCCGATGGGGATGGCGGTGGCGTAGCGGTGCTTGATTTCCGCGCCCTTGGGCAGCTTCTTGGGCCGCCGCATGGCGGCTCTTGCAGGCCCGGGCAGCAGATCGATCATGGTGGGCAGCATGGCGCTGCTCAGGCTGTGAGCGCCGGTTTTGTCCTCATAGTAGTCCCGGGCCAGGCGGAGCCCGGCGGGGCCGTCGGCCATGATCAGGGCGGGAATGCCCTTGTCTGCCAGGCAGGAGGCCGTTTCTCCGGCGGTACCGGGAATGGCGGAGCCGGAGTCGCCCACCACGCCGGAGCGGCTTTTCAGTTTGAAGCCGCCGATGTTGAGAAATACCAGCTCTTCGTCCGTCAGCGCCCGGACCTTCGGGTCCGGCGGCACAGGCTGCGCATCGGAAACGGTCCCCGTGGGGATGGAGGCCGCATCCAGCACATAGACCGGCAGTCCCTCCGGCATGGGGTCGGGGCCTTCCGGCGCCCAATCGGAGAAGTCCGGCTTGCCCGGCAGCGGCTTGGCCTGCAGGGTCACCACGTCCTGGGTCAGCCGCAGCAGGGCAATGGGCTTGCTCTTCCGGGAGGAATTGCCGCAGCGCAGCACATAGTCGCCCTTTTCCAGAATGTAGGCATTGCGGCTTTCGTCAAAGGAGGCCAGGTCGGACATGCGCAGGCGCAGCTCCATGCGGCAGCTTTCGCCGGGGGACAGCTCCCGGGTCTTGCCGTAGGCCGCCAGAGCCTGCGCGGGCTGATCCAGCGCGCCCCAGGGACTGGAAAGATACAGCTGTACCACTTCCTTTCCGGAGAATGCACCGGTATTGCGCACCTGGGCACTGACGGTCACCTGCTCTCCGGCCAGGGTCACGGCCTCCGGCTCCAGGCGGAAATCCGTATAGCCAAGGCCGAAGCCGAAGGGGAAGAGGGGCTTTATGTGGGCGGCATCATAGTAGCGGTAGCCTACGTAAATACCCTCTTTATAGTGTGTCTCTTCTTTTTTGCCGAATTCGGCCTGGGGGCAAATGTCTGTGCTGCTGACCCAGGAGGTCGTCAGCTTGCCGCTGGGGTAGGAGCTGCCCAGCAGAATGTCCGCCAGTACGGTGCCCGTCTGGGTCCCCAACTGAGAAAGCAGCAGGATGTCGTCCACATCCCGTACAATGGGGCTCAGGTCCACGGGGCCGCCCACGTTCAGCACCAGCAGGAATACGGGATACAGCTCTTGCAGCGCCAGAATGTCCCGCTGCTCGCTCTCACTCAGCAGGAAGTCCCCGGGGACAATTTTTCGGTCGCTGCCCTCGCCGGAGATCCGGGAGAGAACGTAAACTGCGGTGCTGCACCGGCGCTCCAGGGGAATCTCGTATTCCGGTTCCGGCATGACGGCACCCATGCCCTCCACCAGGGCGGGGGTGTGGTGCTTCCGGGCATCGGATTTGACTTTTTTGATGAAGGCGGCGTAGGCCTGCTTCCGGACGGCGTCATACCGGTCCAGCCAGTCAGCGGTGAGAATCTGAAATCCTGCCTCCCGGAGGCCCTCCTCCACGGTGACGGAAAAGCGGGAGTTCACTTCTCCGGAGCCGGTGCCGCCCTGGACCGTGTGCCGTGCGCCGCTGCCGTACAGCGCGATGTCGCAGGGCCCGGGCAGGGGAAGCTTGCCGCTGCGCTTCAAAAACAGGGTGCATTCCGGAGCCAGGGAGCGAACCTGCTCCAGGTGGCGGCGTTCATAATCCTGCAATTGTTCTGTCATACAAAACCCTCCTTCGTGGCGTTTTTCTTGTCTCCATTATAGCAGAAATTTCAAATGGCGCAACGGAGAAAAGGGAAATTTTCTATGAATTGCACAGTAACGAAAAACACGCCCTGAGGCTTGAAAAAAATTGGCAGGAAATTTACACTTTTCCAAAAAATTAGGTTGAATTCTGCGTTCAAGCGTGATATGATATCTTTGTATCGATATGGGCGTATTGCGCCCGGCAGATACCCTCCGCAAAATGAGCGGAGCGCATGGCTTCCGGGAGACCGGGGCCGGAATTTCGGGGAGGCATTCCCCAAAAAGGAGCAAGAATTATGGCAACACCCCGTACCATTGCCGTTGCCGGCAAAGGCGGCGTCGGCAAGACCACGACCTGCGGCATGATCATCGACTATCTCTGCCGTCAGAAGAAGGGCCCCATCCTGGTGGTGGACGCCGATGCCAATTCCAACCTCAATGAGGTTCTGGGCGTGGAGGCGGATGTCACCCTGGGTCAGATCCGGGAAGAGATGGCCCACGCCGAGCAGACCGGTTCCATTCCTGCCGGTATGACCAAGGCGGACTATGCCGAGATGCAGTTCAACAATGCCCTCATCGAAGAGGACGACTTTGATATGCTGGTCATGGGCCGCACCCAGGGCAAGGGCTGCTATTGCTATGTCAACGGCGTCCTGAAAACCCAGGTGGATAAATACGCAAAGAACTATGCTTATGTCGTGATGGACAACGAGGCAGGCCTGGAGCACGTGGCCCGGGGGACGCTCCCCAAGGTGGACACCATGCTGCTGGTCTCCGACTGCTCCCGCAGAGGCATTCAGGCCGTGGCCCGGATCGCCGAAATGATCAACGACATGGAGCTGAATCCCAAGCAGATGGGCCTGATCGTCAACCGCGCACCCGGCGGTGTGCTGGAGCCCGGCGTTCAGGAGGAAATCCAGCGCCACGGACTGAAGCTGTTCGGCGTTCTGCCCCAGGATGACGGCGTGTACCGCTGCGACTGCAACGGCGAGCCTTCCGCCAAGCTTCCCGATGATTCTCCCATGAAGGCCGCCGTGGGCCGGCTGATGGAGAACCTGGGACTGTAAACCATAGATACTCGAAGCAAACGCTTCTTTTATCATTCATAAATCTATTAAGGGGGATATTGTAATGTCTTTCGAACCTAAGAAGCAGCCCTACCGCGGCAAGATCAATGCCGTGACCCTGGGCACCGGTGATAAGGCAGTTGTCATCGGCGGCCAGAACGTGCTGCCCTTCTACACCTTCGATGCACCCATTGAGCATGCACCGAAGATCGGTGTCGAGATCTCCGACCTGGCCGGCGAATGGAAGTCCGCAGGCCTGAGCGAGTTCTACGCCGGCTGCACCACCATGGTGGACTATGCCAAGAAGGCAGAGACCATGGAAGGTGCAGATTTCCTGTGCCTGCACTTCGAGTCTGCAGACCCCAACGGTGCCAACCGCTCCGTTGCCGACTGCGTTAACGATGCCAAGGCCGTTGCCGATGCCGTCTCCATGCCCATCGTGATCATGGGCTGCAAGAACATCGAGAAGGACGGCGAGCTGTTCAGCAAGGTCGCCGAGGCCCTGCAGGGCAAGAACATCCTGGTTCTGTCTGCCCGCAGCGAGGACTACAAGACCGTCGGCGCTTCCGTCGCTCTGGCTTACGGCCAGAAGGTGGGCGCTGAGACCGCTGACGACATCAACCTGGCCAAGCAGCTGAACATCATGCTCAAGGGCCTGACCGTTCCCGCTGAGTCCATCGTGATGAACGTCGGTACCGCAGCTGTTGGCTACGGCTACGAGTACGTCGCCTCCACCCTGGACCGCGTCCGTCTGGCCGCTCTGGACCAGTCCGACGCTGACCTGCAGATGCCCATCATCGCTCCCGTGTCTCCCGACAGCTGGGGCGTGAAGGAGTCCACTGCTTCCGCTGAAGATGAACCCGCTTGGGGCGATCAGGAAGAGCGCGCGATCGGCATGGAAGTTGCCACCGCCGCTGCTGACCTGACCGGCGGTGCCGACGCTGTCATTATGCGTCATCCTGCCGCTGTGGCCACCATCAAGAAGTTCATCAACGAGCTTGTTTAAGCGGAAGGAGGATACATATCATGGCTTTGAAAGGTCTGGACATTTTTAAGCTGTCTCCTAAGAAGAACTGTAAGGAGTGCGGCAGCCCCACCTGTATGGCATTCTGCATGAAGGTGGCCCAGGGCGCGATTTCTATTGATAAGTGCCCCTACTTCTCTGAGGACGCAAAGGCAATGCTGAACGAGGCCACTGCCCCCGCTATGAAGACCATTACCTTCGGTAAGGATCACAAGCTGGGCGGCGAGACCGTTATGTTCCGTCACGAGAAGACCCTGGTCAATAAGAACCTGTACTCCGTCCCCGTGTGCACCTGCATGACCGAGGAGGAGGTTGACAAGAAGCTGGCCGACATGGCCAAGATCGACTACGAGCGTATCGGCGAGCGGATGTACGTGGAGACCATCTTCGTGCGCAACGCCGGCACCGATGCCGCCGCCTATACCAAGCTGGTGGAGAAGGCCGCTGCCACCGGCCGGGACCTGATCCTGGAGTGCTGGGATGTGGAGTGCGCCAAGGCCGCTCTGGCTGTGTGCAAGGACTCTAAGCCCATCCTGGACGGCGCTACCCCTGCCAACTGGGAGGCTATGAACGAAGTCGCCAAGGAGAATGGCGTTGTTCTGGGCGTTTGGGCTGAGAACATCTCCGACCTGTACGACACCGTGAAGAAGCTGGAGGCCGCCGGCAACAAGAACCTGGTTCTGGATGTCACCGGCAAGACCGCCAAGGAGACCCTGGCCAATGCCGTTCTGGTCCGCCGTACCGCCATCAAGGACGGTGACCGCTCCTTCGGTTATCCCTCCATCGTGAACCTGGCCAAGCTCTGCGGCGGGGATATGCACCTGGAGACCGCTTACGCTGCTATGTTCACCGAGAAGTATGCTTCCATCATCGTTCTGGACAACATGACCTACGCCCAGGCTCTGCCTCTGTACGGCCTGCGTCAGAACATCTTCACCGATCCCCAGAAGCCCATGAAGGTGGAGTCCAAGATCTATCCTCTGAACGGCGCCGACGAGAACAGCCCCTGCGCGCTGACCGTTGACTTCGCTCTGACCTACTTCCTGGTTTCCGGCGAGCTGGAGCGTTCCAACCAGCCCGTGAACCTGATCATCACCGACGCCTCCGGCATGTCCGTTCTGACTGCCTGGGCTGCCGGTAAGTTCTCCTCCACCTCCGTGAAGAAGACCTTTGCCGATCTGGACATCGAGAACAAGATCAAGAACCGTACCCTGATCATCCCCGGCAAGGTCGCCGTTATGAAGGGCGAGATCGCCGAGAAGCTGCCCGGCTGGAACGTGGTCGTCGGACCTACCGAGGCCGTTCAGCTGCCCAAGTACATGAAGGATAAGGAGTACGAGGCTGCTGCCGCCGCCGCTGCCGCCGAGGCCGCTGCCAAGGCTGCCAATGCCCCCAAGGAAGAGGTCAAGGAGCTGTCCTTCGAGGAACTGCTGGCCACCAAGGTGCCCGCCATCGAGAAGGTGGACATGGGCGTCAAGTACAAGGGCTACAACCCCGAGTCCAAGACCTTCGTCACCATCGGCGAGCGGATCCACTGCATCTCTCCCGTTATCCGCAAGGCTATGGACGAGCGGGATCCCGCTCCCATCCTGAAGCGTGCTGCCGAGCAGATCGCTGCCGGTGCTACCTATCTGGACGTGAACATCGGACCTGCCGAAAAGGATGGCCCCGAGCGTATGATGTGGGCTGTCAAGCTGCTGCAGGAGAACTTCGACAATGTGCCTCTGGCTCTGGATACCGCCAACAAGAAGGCCATCGAGGCCGGTATCAAGGTCTACAACCGGACCAACGGCAAGCCCATCGTGAACTCTGCTGATGCCGGTTCCCGTATCTCCTACATCGACCTGGCTGCTGCCAACGATGCCATCTGCGTGGCCCTTTGCTCTGCCGACGGCATTGCCAAGGACAACGAGGAGCGCATGAAGCACTGCCACAATATGCTCGAGCGCGGCATGAGCCTGGGCATGGAAGCCACCGACCTGTGGTTCGACCCCCTGTTCCTGGTCGTCAAGGGTATGCAGGACAAGCAGATGGACGTTCTGAACGCCATCAAGATGTTCGCCGACGAGGGCCTGAAGTCCACCGGCGGTCTGTCCAACAACTCCAACGGCGCACCCAAGACTCTGCGGCCCATCATGGACTCCGCTCTGGTTGCTATGGCTATGATGCAGGGCCTGACCTCTGCCATCGTCAACCCCTGCGACCTGCGCCTGATGGAGACCATCAAGTCCTGCGACATCTTCAAGAACCACGTTCTGTACTCCGACTCCTACCTGGAGCTGTAAGCGCAGCGTGATGCGTCACTGACTTTCCCGGCGGGGGAGGGATTCTCCCTCCTCCGCCATTTGCGTTTTTGCAGTTGGGGAGCCGTATACGAGTTGACAGTTGACAATTGACAGTTGACAGTTAAGGAATTTCCTTCGGAAATGGATCAAGATGATTTAAAAATTGTCCCGAAGGGACACCACAACTGTAAACTGTACACTGTAAACTGTCAACTCGTGTTCCTGCGTGCCGCGATTTGTCACGCAAGACCCCGGTGCGGACGGTAGAAAGCATTCTATCGCGCGCACTGTGATTTTGGAGAATCACAGATGATTTAGGAGGGAATTTCTATGAGTGTATTAACTGATCTGATTTATGGCGGTTCCAATGCAGTCGCCGGACTGACTGAGAATGCCGTCAACAATGCCATTGCCAAGTATGGCGCAGACAAGGAGATTGCATTCCCCGATACTGCCTATTTCTTCCCGACCATTTACGCGGCTACCGGCGTGAAGGTCAAGACCCTGGGCGATCTGCCCGCCTGTGTGGGCGTTCTGAAGAGCCTGATCACCAATCAGGAGGATCTGGGCCAGGCCCTGAACGCCGGTCTTGCCACTGCCGTAGGCGCTGAAATTATTGAAGGCCTGAAATACGTGGAGGGTACCAACCCCTACGAGAATGATTCCGGGATCGGCTTTGTGCCCGATCCCATTATCCGCTCCCTGGGCGTGCCTCTGGTCACCGGCGATATCCCCGGTGTGGCCGTGGTCCTGGGCAAGGCAGACGATCCCGCCGATGTGGTCAAGGTGGTCAAGGACTACCAGTCCAAGGGCATTATGACCTTTATGGTGGGCGACTGCATTGAGCAGTGCGCCGAGGGCGGCGTGAAGATGGGCCTGGAGCTGCGTGTCATTCCTCTGGGCCACGATGTCACCGCAGTGATCCATGTGGTCACCGTGGCCATCCGTGCCGCTCTGATCTTCGGCAATGTGCAGCCCGGCAATTTGGCAGAGCTGCTGAAGTACACCAAGGAGCGTGTGCCTGCCTTTGTGAACACCTTCGGTGCCATTGACTCTGTGGTGGTCTCCGCCGGTGCCGGTGCCATTGCTCTGGGCTTCCCTGTGGTCGTGGATATCGACCTGGGCGAGAACCAGGTGCCCGGCGCGCTGGAATCCGTCATCGATCACAATGAGACCGTCAAGAAGTCCCTGGAGCTGCGGGGCATCAAGATCAAGGTCAAGGAGCTGCCCATCCCCGTGGCCTTTGCCGCTGCCTTTGAGGGTGAGATCATCCGCAAGGCCGACATGCACAACGAGATGTGGTCCTCCAAGAACCCCACGGCCGAGCTGGTGGTCATGCGGAACCTGGACGAAATTACCGACCACAAGATCAACATCATCGGACCGGATTTTGACCAGGCCAAGGATCTGGCTCTGGCAACCTATGTGGAGGTTGCCGGTAAGAAGATGCAGCCCGACTTCGAGTCCGTCATCGAGCGGAAGTTCCACGCCTGGTTCAACTACATGGAGGGTGTCATGCACACCGGCCAGCGGAATCAGGTCCGTGTCCGTGTGAGCAACGCCGCCTACGATGCGGGCCTTCGGCTGAAGGACTTTGCCGAAGTCCTGTACGTCATGATTATGGACGAGTTCGATGCCGTTGTGGATAAGTGCCAGGTGACCCTGATCACCGATGCCGCTGAGGCGGAGAAGTTCCGTGACGAGATGGCTATGCCCCGGTACAATGCCCGTGACGACCGTCTGGCCTCTATGACCGACGAGTCCGTGGACCGCTACTATACCTGCATCCTGTGCCAGTCCTTCGCCCCCGCCCACTGCTGTGTGGTCACCCCCGAGCGTCTGGGCCTGTGCGGTGCCGTGTCCTGGCTGGATGCCAAGGCCACCAATGAGCTGAACCCCAACGGCCCCTGCCAGCCCATCTTCAAGGAGGGCTGCCTGGACGAGCGTACCGGCCGGTATGAGTCCGTCAACAAGGCTGTGGCCGATGCCACCCACGGCGCTGTGGAGAATGTCACGCTGTACTCCCTGCTGGAGGATCCCATGACCTCCTGCGGCTGCTTCGAGTGCATCTGCGGCATTGAGCCTATGTCCAACGGCGTGATCATCGTCAACCGGGAATACAAGGGCATGACCCCTGCCGGTATGACCTTCGGCGAGCTGGCCTCCTGCACCGGCGGCGGCGTTCAGACCCCCGGCTACATGGGCCACGGCCGTCACTTCATCTCCTCCAAGAAGTTCGTGGCTGCCGAGGGCGGCATTGAGCGGATCGTTTGGATGCCCAAGGAGCTGAAGGACGATGTTGCCGAGAAGCTGAACAAGACTGCCAAGGAGCTGTACGGCATCGACAACTTCACCGACATGGTGGCCGACGAGACCGTCACCACCGACTGCGAGGAGCTGCTGAACTGGCTGACCGAAAAGGGTCACCCCGTCCTGGGCCTGGAGCCTCTGATGTAATCTGATATCCCTGCGCGCCCGGAAGGATCCCCCTTCCGGGCGCTTTCCAATATGCGCAGTGGGGCGGATATTGAGAAAAAATGCAGCCTGCTACAAAAATTCTCAATGCAGGCTGCAATTTGTTTCTATTTTCTATGAAAAAACATATCCGATAAAAGAATACTGATTTCTATGGACATTTCGCAAGAACCATGCTATACTGTACGGTAGAAAATTATGAAGAAAGAAGGTAACACCCATGCCCAAGGTCGTATTTGATATCGAAGGCGGAAAGCCCGTTACCGCCGAGTGCAACGTAGGGGATAACCTGCTGGAATTGGCCCGCCGCGCCAATGTTGCCATTGACGCGCCCTGCTCCGGCAACGGCTCCTGCGGCAAGTGCCGGGTGAAGCTCACCGCCGGAGAGCTGGACAGCATCCAGACCCGGCATATTTCCGATGAGGAGTATGCCCAGGGCTGGCGCTTAAGCTGCTCTTCCAAGGTGGCAGGGGACTGCACCGTTTTTGTGCCGGACATTGCCTCGGCCTACCAGAGCCGGATGAAGACGGCGGACCTGTCCTCCCCCAAGGAGGTTGCCATCTTTGACAAGGCCCAGGAGGATTTGAAGAAGAGCGGCATTCATTTTACCAATTCCTACCGCAGCGTGGTGCTCACCATGGCGGAGCCCAGCCTGGACGACACCATGCCGGACAACGAGCGCCTGACCTGGGCCATTGAAGAGGCCCTTGGTGTGGAGACCGTGAAGATTCCCCATACGGTCATGGTCCGCATGGCGGCCGTTCTCCGGGAGAACAATTTCACGGTCTGCGTCAAGGGCCGCCTGGAGGGCAAGACCTTCACCTGCATGGAGATTTGCGGCCCCGAAAACACGGGCATTTACGGCTGCGCCATTGATATCGGCACCACCACCGTCACCATGGTTATGACGGACCTGACCAGCGGCAAGATCCTGGCCAAGGGCTCCTCCGGCAACGGCCAGATCCGCTATGGCGCGGATGTCATCAACCGGATCATTGAGCAGGGCAAGCCCGGCGGCAAGAAAAAGCTCCAGGATGCCATTGTCAAGGAGACCCTGACCCCCATTATGGCGGGCCTGTGCAAGTCTGCGGGCCTTGACCCCCGGAGCATCCTCAGCCTGTGCGTAGGCGCCAACACCACCATGAACCACCTGTTTGTGGGTGTGGACGCCCAGTCCGTCCGCATGGAGCCCTATATTCCCAGCTTCTTCCACTGGGATGGGCTGCTGGCCGGGGACGTAAAGCTCCCTGCCAACCCCCTGGCCCAGGTGCTGATTGCCCCCAACATCGGCTCTTACGTAGGCGGCGATATCACCGCCGGTACCCTGGCTTCCGGCATCTGGGACCGGGACGAGATGAGCCTGTTCATCGACCTGGGCACCAACGGCGAAATCGTCTTCGGCAATCGGGATTTCCTGATGAGTTGCGCCTGCTCCGCCGGTCCTGCCTTTGAGGGCGGCGACATCTCCTGCGGTATGCGCGCCACCGACGGCGCCATTGAGGCCTGCACCATCGACAAGAACACCATGGAGCCCACCCTGACCATCGTAGGCGACCCGGGGCAAAAGTGCGTAGGTATCTGCGGTTCCGGCATCATCGATATCATCTCCGAGCTGTTCCGCTGCGGCATGATCAATGCCAAGGGCCTGTTCGTCAAGGAAGGCGACCGCATCCGCCGGGACCACCACGGCATGGGCCGCTACGTTCTGGCGGAGGCCAGCGAAAGCGAGACCGAGCGGGAGATCTCCATCAACGAGGTGGATATCGACAACTTCATCCGTGCCAAGGGCGCTATTTTCTCCGCCATTGACACGCTTCTTAAGAGCGTAGACATGACGGTGGACGGCATTGACGATGTGTACGTTGCTGGCGGCATTGGCTCCGGCATTAACATGGGCAATGCGGTGAACATCGGCATGTTCCCGGACGTGCCCCTGGAAAAATTCCATTACATCGGCAACTCCTCCCTGACCGGTGCTTACGCCATGGTCATGAGCGACGAGGCCAACGCCAAGACCGCCGAGGTGGCTTCCAACATGACCTATCTGGAGCTGAGCACCCATCCTGGGTATATGGATGCCTTTGTGGCCGCCTGCTTCATTCCCCATACCGATTCCCGGCTGTTCCCCCACAGTGTACAGGAGGCTTGAAATTTGGAAATTGAAAATCACAAGGAAGAGGTCCCCTTTGCCCACTATGAGGCCCTCTTCAAGGACTTGAACCCCCAGGAGGTGCTGGAGCGGCTGCCGGATGTGGGCTTTGACGGCGGGGCCTTTCAGGTGACCCTGCTGGGCAGAAGCTTCACCATTACCTACCCCGGCTGCGAATTCTCCGCCAAGGACGGCGGGACCCTGCCGCCCCTGCCCACCCGCACCTTCCTGCTGCGCTACCTGCTGGAGAGCAAGCAGGTGGCCTTCGGCGGGGAGTGGAAGACCTTCCGGGAGATGCCCTGGGGGGAGATGTACATCAAGCCCTATACGGGCCGCGTTCTGACCCGGGCCGCCTTCACCTTCGGCACCCGGGTGGCCGCCTTCAAGGTCGCTGCCGAGAAAATGGGGGCCGTGCCCTTGAAGCACGGCGATGCGGGTTACCAGTTCGATCTGATCGGCCCCTACCGGATGCAGATCATGGTCTGGGAAGGGGACGATGAGTTCCCGCCCAACGCCCAGGTGCTCTATTCCGACAATTTCGCCGAGGGCTTCGCCGCCGAGGACCGGGTGGTGGCAGGAGATATCCTGATCTCGACCATCAAAAGCTATCTATAAAAAGGCTCCCCTGAAAGGGAAGCTGGCTCGGCGTTAGCCGAGACTGAGGGGTTCCAACTTTCCCGCCTGCGGCGGGATTTGGCCAAGGGCCAGGCAGAACTTCTCAGGCAGCTGCGCTGCCAGCTCCGTTTCAGGGGAGTTATTTCATTTTTATTTCCCGCTGTCTCCGTAATTGGAGAGCACTCTTGCGGAGGGATCCTGCACATTGCAGCCCTCCCAGGTCTTGTTGGGCATCCAGAAGTCTGCAACCATTTCCGCTTGGCCGGGGTAGTAGCGCTCGAAGAGCTCCCGGTACAGCAGACTCTCTTTGGTAAAGGGCTGGGCGAAGCGGTAGAATTTCCGGCGGTGTCCGAATTCCGCATCGGTGTATAGGGTTTCGGCGTAGGCTTTCAGGTCGTCTACCATGGAGTGGCCCACGGCATCGGAGAAGGCGGCCTTCTCCCGCATGAGGATGTCTCCGGGGAGATAGTCCCCCTCAAAGGCATGGCGCAGCAGGTATTTGCCCTTGCCATAGTGGTTGCGCTTCATCTCCGGGTCAAGGGCCATAACGTATTCTACAAAATCCAGGTCGCCGAAGGGTACCCGGGCCTCCAGGGAATTGACGCTGATGCACCGGTCCGCCCGGAGAACATCGTACATATGCAGCTCCCGGATTCGCTTTTCGGCTTCCTTTTGGAATTCCTCCGCGCTGGGGGCGAAATCCGTGTATTTGTAGCCGAAGAGCTCGTCGGAGATCTCACCGGTGAGCAGCACCCGCAGGTCTGTGTGCTCATGGATGTATTTGCATACCAGATACATACCGATGGAGGCCCGGATGGTGGTGATGTCATAGGTGCCAAGCAAGGCCACCACCTTGGGCAGAGCTTCCAGCACATCCGCTTTGGTGATGATGACCTCCGTGTGGTCCGCTCCCAGGTAGTCTGCCACTTCCCGGGCGTATTTCAGGTCGATGGCATCGATGTCCATGCCGATGGAGAAGGTGCGGATGGGCTTTTTGCTGCACCGGGCGGCCACGGCACAGACCAGGCTGGAATCCAGACCGCCGGACAGAAGAAAGCCCACAGAGGCGTCTGCGTCCAGCCGCTTTTCAATTCCGGCGGTAAGCTTCTCCCGAATCTTCCGGCAGGCGGTTTCCAAATCATCTTCGCTGCGATAGGCCGGGGCACTCATGTCCCGGTAGCAGACGAATTTTCCGTCCTTATAGTAGTGCCCGGGCGGGAAGGGCATGATCTTGGCGCACAGTCCTACCAGGTTCTTGGCCTCACTGGCGAAAATGATCTGCCCATCGGCATCGTAACCGTAGTACAGCGGCCGGATGCCGATGGGGTCCCGGGCGGCGATGAGGGACTTGCCGTCAAAGAGGATCATGGCAAATTCCGCGTCCAGCTCCCGGAACATCTCCACGCCCATTTCGGCATACAGCGGCAGCAGAATTTCGCAGTCCGAGTCGCTGTGGAAGATATAGCCCTGCTTTTGCAGACGTTCCCGGATAGCCCGGAAGCCGTAAATTTCGCCGTTGCAGACCACGGCGGTGTTTTCCCGGACAAAGGGCTGCATACCCATTTCGGTCAGCCCCATAATAGCCAGCCGGTGAAAGCCCAGGAAGCCTCCGGGAATGGGGAGAATCCGGCTCATATCCGGCCCACGGGAGATGGTGCGGTCAAAATAAGGCTTCACAGACTCCGCCGTCAGACGGTGCCCGATGTAGCCAATGATAGAACACATGGGAATTCCTTCTTTCTATGCTTTGTATGCCAAAACCGGATTTTGCAATCCGGTTTTGAGCTTTCTCCCACCTTGGAGAAAGGTATATTCTGGCTTCCCCTGGGGGAAGCTGGCAGGGCGAAGCCCTGACTGATGAGGGGCGGCAGGCAGAACCGATATGGAATCAGCTCAGGCAGTCCTATTTCTATTTCCAGGGAATGAACTGCAGGGGCTTTCTTCTTGACGGTCCTGCTTCCCGCCCCTCATCCGACCCGCCTATCGGCGGGCCACCTTCCCCCAGGGGAAGGCTTTGGTTATCTCACCCCAAACAGGATCTCGCCGTAGGAGGGGTAGGGCCAGGTCTCGGCGGGCATGATGGTCTCCATGGTGTCTACGCTGATGCGAAGATCACGCATATCGTCTAAGATGTCACGCTTGAAGATGTCGGCCAGGGCTACGGTGTCCGGGGCGCTCTTGCTGGATAGCAGATCCGCTTCCAGCTTGCCCGCTGCCTTGTAGGCGGCGCAGAGCAGACCGCTGAGCTTGCGCCCGGTGTCCTCCTCGTAGCTGCAATCCAGCGACAGGGCCTTTTTGGAGGAAACTCTCTGGCAGAGCTTGGCGGTGTAGTCGGACACGGCGGGGAAGATGTCCTTCCAGGCCATATCCAGCATGGTCTGGGCCTCAATGTTGATCACCTTGCAGTAGTTTTCCAGTTTGACCTCGTGGCGGGCGGTGAGCTCGGTCTCGCTGTAGACGTTGTGGATTCTGAACAGTTCCATATTCTTGCTGTCCAGCATGTGGGCCAGGGCATCGGGGGTGGCGCGGAGATTCAGCAGGCCCCGCTTCTCGGCTTCCGCCACCCAGGAGGCGTCGTAGCCGTCGCCGTTGAAGATGATGCGCTTGTGGTCCTGGATCGTCTTGCGGATCAGGTCGTGCAGGGCGGTCTCAAAGTCCTCAGCACCCTCCAGGGCATCGGCGAACTGCCGCAGTTCCTCGGCCACGGTGGTGTTCAGCACGGTGTTGGTGCAGGAGATGGACTCGGCGGAGCCCAGCATCCGGAATTCAAACTTGTTGCCGGTGAAGGCGAAGGGGCTGGTCCGGTTCCGGTCCGTGGCGTCCCGCTGAAACTTGGGCAGGGTGTGCACGCCAATGCGCATGACCTGCTTCTCTTTACCGTCGTAGGGCACATCCTTTTCAATGGCCTCCAGGATCTCGCTCAGGTCTGAGCCCAGGAACATGGACACGATGGCGGGAGGAGCCTCGTTGGCACCCAGACGGTGGTCGTTGCCCGCAGAGGCAACGGAGATGCGCAGCAGGTCCTGGTATTCGTCTACCGCCTTGATGACTGCGCACAGGAACAGCAGAAACTGGGCGTTTTCGTAGGGGGTTTCGCCGGGCTCCAGGAGGTTCACGCCGGTATCCGTGGAGATGGACCAGTTGTTGTGCTTGCCGCTGCCGTTGACACCGTCGAAGGGCTTCTCGTGGAGCAGGCACACCAGGCCGTGGCGCTGGGCCACCTTGCGCATCATCTCCATGGTCAGCTGGTTGTGATCGGCGGCGATGTTGGTGGTGGTGAAGATGGGGGCCATTTCGTGCTGGGCGGGGGCAACCTCGTTGTGCTCGGTCTTGGCCAGAACGCCCAGCTTCCACAGCTCGTCATTCAGCTCCTTCATAAAGGCGGCCACTCTGGGCTTGATGGCACCGAAGTAGTGGTCATCCAGCTCCTGCCCCTTGGGGGCCTTGGCGCCGTACAGGGTCCGGCCGGTGAAGATCAGGTCTTTGCGCTTGTCGAAGGCGGATTTGTCGATGAGGAAGTATTCCTGCTCGGGGCCTACGGTGGTCTTCACGGAGGTCACATCCTCATTGCCGAAGAGCTTCAGAACGCGCATGGCCTGCCGGTTGATGGCCTCCATGGAGCGCAGCAGGGCGGTTTTCTGGTCCAGGGCCTCGCCGCCGTAGGAGCAGAACACCGTGGGGATGCACAGAACGCCGTCCTTGATGAAAGCATAGGAGGTGGCATCCCAGGCGGTGTAGCCCCGGGCCTCAAAGGTGGCCCGCAGACCGCCGGAGGGGAAGCTGGATGCATCCGGCTCACCCTGAATGAGCTCTTTGCCGGAGAACTCCATGATGACCTTGCCGCCATCCTTGGGGGAGATAAAGGAGTCGTGCTTCTCGGCGGTGACGCCGGTCATGGGCTGGAACCAGTGGGTGAAGTGGGTGGCGCCCTTTTCAATGGCCCAGTCCTTCATGGCGTTGGCGACCACCGTTGCCACATTGGGGTCCAGGTGCTTGCCCAGCTTGATGGTCTTTTGCAGGGCCTTATAGGTATCCTTGGGCAGGCGCGCCTCCATAGTGGCATCGTCAAAAACCATGGAAGAAAAGATATCCGTTACCATACTGATTTCCCCTTTTCTGTAAATAAAAAAGAAGCGGCCGGGGGCACTATGGCTTTCGCCATAGCGACACCCTTGTCGCTTCTTTTTGGAGTACCGGAAGAACCGGCTCCCCTGTCTGTATGGACGCATCATACGCCAAAAATTGCAATTTGTCAATCGCTAAATTGCATTTTGGCGGTTCGCCCAATTGTTGCCGCCCCGGCTGCCGATGCTTCCGGCAATTTTGACATGCGGCAGGGGTGGGGTGTGCCATTGTGACGATTTCTCCGGAAAAATCATTGACAGGGGCCCTCGGCGAGAGTATAATGACCCCGAGTAGACAAGGATGTTTGCTGAACCTGGGCACGCGCCCTCGTCCGGTGAGCGTCCTTTTTTCCATTTTTTGACGGAAAGGGACTGCCATGCTGTATACACAAGAAGACGTATTTTCCTATGTGGAGCAGGAGGATGTGAAGTTCATTCGCCTGGTCTTCTGCGACGCCGCAGGAAGACAAAAAAATATCGCCATCATGCCCCAGGAGCTCAAACGCGCGTTCTCCCAGGGCATTTCCTTTGATGGCTCCGCTGTGGGGGGCTTCAGCGGGGTGGAGGAGTCGGACCTGTTCCTGTTCCCCATCCCTGAAACCCTGACGGATCTTCCCTGGCGGCCCAGCCGGGGCAAGGTGGTGCGGATGCTTTGCAATATCCGCTATCCCGATGGGCGGCCCTACCCCATGGACTGCCGGGCTCTGCTGGCGAATGCGGTGCGGGAGGCAAAAAGCGAGGGGATCACCGTGCAGATCGGCGCGGAATTTGAGTTCTACCTTTTTAAGACCGATGCCGACGGAAACCCCACCACCCAGCCCTTTGACCATGCGGGCTATATGGACGTAGCCCCGGAGGACAAGGGGGAGAACGTCCGCCGGGAGATCTGCCTGATGCTGGAGAGCATGGGCATTTCCCCGGAGAGCTCCCACCACGAGGAGGGCCCCGGGCAGAATGAGATCGATTTCCGCTATTCCGATGCCATTACGGCGGCGGACAATGCCCTGCTGTTTACCTCCGTTGTCAAGGCGGTGGCAGTGAGCAATGGGCTGTATGCGGACTTTACCCCTAAGCCCATTCCGGAGCAGGCGGGCAACGGCCTGCATATCAATATCTCCGTCCGGCAGGACAATGGGGAGCAGGTCAGCCAGAATTTTATGGCGGGCATTCTGGCCCATATCCGGGAGATGACGGCTTACCTGAATCCCACGGAGAGCTCTTACCGTCGCCTGGGAGAGCGGAAGGCTCCCCGTTTTGTTACCTGGTCCCCCGGAAACCGCTCCCAGCTCATCCGCATTCCGGCGGCTCAGGGGGAATATAAGCGCATGGAGCTGCGGTCCCCGGACCCCACGGTCAATCCGCACCTGGCCTATGCCCTGGTGATCTATGCGGGGCTGGACGGCGTGCGGCGGAAGCTCCTGCCTCCGGAGCCTATGAATGTGAACCTTTATACTGCGGACCGCAGCATCACGGCAGGCCTGGAGACCCTTCCCGGCAGCCTGAAGGAGGCAAAGGACATTGCTTCCGAAAGCGATTTTATCCGCGGCGTCCTGCCGGAGGGATTCTGGAAGTAATTGTAAGAGAAAGGAGCGGAAAGGAATGGCATCGGGAAAGAATATCTATAAGGTCCTGGTTGCGGGCGCCAATGACAAGACCTTTGCGCTCCTGCAAACACTGCTTCCCGGCAGCAGCTATGACCCGCCTCTGCGGGCCGGATCTGCCGGAGAGGCCAAGCGCATGGCATTGGACTATGCAGTGGACATTGCCATTCTCAATGCCCCCATGCGGGATGAATTCGGCGCCCAGCTGGCTCTGGATCTGGCCCGGGACAACGTGGGCGTGCTGCTGCTGGTGCCCGGGGAGAGCTTCGACGGGGTGCGGGACCAGGTGGAGGACGAGGGCGTTATGGCCCTGGCCAAGCCCCTGACCCGGCAAACGCTGGAAATGGGCCTGCACATGATTACGGCCCTGCGGGGAAAGCTTTTGCAGATGGACCGCCGGAACAGGGCCCTGCAGGAGAAGATGACGGATATCCGTACCATCAACCGGGCCAAATGGCTGCTCATCGAGCAGCTGCGCATGACGGAAAGCGAGGCCCATTATTATATCGAGCGCCAGGCCATGGATACCCGCCTCTCCCGCCGGGAAGTGGCAGAGAATATTATCAGGTCGTATGACCAGTAGGAGGATGTATATATGAAAGAAACCAAGTATATTTTCGTAACCGGCGGCGTGGTCTCCGGGCTGGGCAAGGGCATTACGGCGGCCTCTTTGGGCCGACTTCTGAAGAGCCGGGGGCTGAAGGTGGCGGCCCAGAAGCTTGACCCCTATATCAATGTAGACCCGGGCACCATGAGCCCTTATCAGCACGGCGAGGTCTATGTCACCGAGGACGGCGCGGAGACGGACCTGGACCTGGGTCACTATGAGCGCTTCATTGACGAAGACCTCAATAAATATTCCAACCTGACTACCGGCAAGGTCTATTGGAATGTTCTGAACAAGGAGCGCCAGGGGGAGTATCTGGGCTCCACCGTCCAGGTGATTCCCCACATCACCAATGAGATCAAGGAATTCGTCTACCGGGTGGGCAAGCAGACCGATGCGGATGTGGTCATCACGGAAATCGGCGGCACCATCGGCGACATCGAATCCCAGCCCTTTGTAGAGGCCGTGCGGCAGATCTCCCTGGAGGTCGGCCCTACCAACAGCCTGTTCATCCACGTGACTTTGGTGCCCTTCCTGCGGGGCTCCGACGAGCACAAGAGCAAGCCCACCCAGCACTCCGTCAAGGAGCTCCAGGGCCTGGGGGTCAAGCCGGATATCATCGTTCTGCGCTGTGACGAGCCTCTGGAAGACAGCATTTTCCGGAAGATCGCCATGTTCTGCAATGTGAAGCCGGACTGCGTTATTGAGAACATCACCCTGCCCAGCCTGTACGAGGCCCCTATCATGCTGGAAAAGCAGAATTTCTCCGGCATTGTGTGCCGGGAGCTGAATATCGATGCCCCCAAGATCGATCTGACAGAGTGGAACACCATGCTCCACAAAATCGGCACCCGGGACAAGACCGTGACCGTTGGCCTGGTGGGCAAGTATGTGCAGCTGCACGATGCCTATCTGTCCGTGGCCGAGGCCCTGCGCCATGCGGGCTTCGACCTGGGGGCCAATGTGGATATCCGGTGGATCGATTCCGAGACCATTACCCGGGAGAATGTGGCCGAGGTCCTCCGCGGCTGCGCAGGCATCATCGTGCCCGGCGGCTTTGGCAGCCGGGGCATTGACGGCATGATCGCCACGGCGGACTACTGCCGGGAAAACCGCGTGCCCTATTTCGGCATCTGCCTGGGTATGCAGATCTCCGTCATCGCCTTTGCCCGGAGTGTGGCGGGGATGGCGGATGCCAACTCCGGCGAATTCGACCCGGAGAGCACCCACAAGGTCATCGATTTCCTGCCGGACCAGAGCGACAGCGTTGCCAAGGGCGGCACCCTGCGGCTGGGTGCCTACCCCTGCCAGATCGTTCCCGGCACGAAGATGTTTGAAGCTTATGGTGTGAACCATATTTACGAGCGCCATCGCCACCGCTACGAATTCAACAACGATTTCCGCCAGGCCCTTTCCGATGCGGGCCTCACCGTCAGCGGCACCTCTCCCGATGGCTACATTGTGGAGACCGTGGAGCTGCCGGACAGCCCCTTCTATGTGGGCGTCCAGTTCCACCCCGAGTTCAAGAGCCGCCCCAACAAGCCCCATCCTCTGTTCCTGTCCTTTGTGAAGGCCAGCCTGGAGCTGTCGGAGAACAGCTGAGCCAATTCCCCCGGTTGCAAAACCGGGGGAGTTTTGATAGAATGAGGGGGACCAAAAGGGCGGGAGGACAGCTTATGCGTTCACTTCATTTGATGATCAAGCCGGCCAGCGGCCTGTGCAATATGCGCTGCCATTATTGCTTTTATGCCGATGAGACCAGCAAGCGGGAGACTGCCAGCTATGGCCTGATGTCCCGGGACACCCTGTCCGCAGTGCTGGAGCATGCTTTGGCAGCAGTGACCCAGGAGTGCACCATAGCATTCCAGGGCGGGGAACCCACCCTGGCCGGGCTGGATTTCTTCCGGTACGCGGTGGCGGAAGCAAAAAGGAAAAACAAAAATCAGGTCCGGCTGCATTTTGCCCTGCAAACCAATGGGCTGCTGATCGATGCACAGTGGGCAGCCTTTTTTGCGGAGAATCACTTCCTGGTGGGGGTATCTCTGGACGGGACCAAGGAGGTCCACGACCGGAACCGGGTGGATGCGGCAGGGCGGGGGACTTTTGGCCGGGTGACCCATGCCATTGAGACCCTGGAGCAATTCGGCGTGGACTACAACATCCTGACAGTGGTTACCCAAAATACCGTCCGCGCCTACCGGTCGATCCATGGGTTCTTCCGGAAGAAGGGGTATCACTACCAGCAGTTTATCCCCTGCCTGGACCCCCTGGGAGAGGAGCGGGGCGGCAGCGCCTGGTCATTGACGCCGGAGCTGTTCGAAACCTATCTCAAAACAGCCTTCGACCTGTGGTATCAGGAGGCAATGGCGGGGCGGAAGCAGTACCACCGGTATTTTGACAACCTGCTGTGTATGCTGAACGGCCAGCTGCCGGAGGCCTGCGGAATGCTGGGGCACTGCACCATGCAGTATGTCATTGAGGCCGACGGCAGCGTCTATCCCTGCGATTTTTATATGCTGGACGGTTACTGCATCGGCAATCTGACAGAGGATACCCTGGAGGCGGTGGACGCCCGGCGAAAGGAGCTGGGCTTTCTGGAGCAGAGCCTCCCGGTGGAAGAAAAGTGCCGGGCATGCCGGTGGTTCCCGCTGTGCCGGGGGGGTTGCCGCAGGGACAGAGACTATTTTGAAAAGGGCATTGGCCTGAACTATTTCTGCCCTGCCTATCAGGGCTTTTTTGAATATGCCTATCCAAGGCTGGAGCGGCTCTACCGGATGATGGCGCGCTGATGGCCTTGGAGGGACTGTGCGGAACGAAACGTCACGGCGTGCCGGTGCTCCGGCCTGCCGCGGCGTTTTTGCATTTCCGGCTGCCGGAGGAAAGCCGTGCAGCAACAATTTTGGATACGTTTATTGGTGAAAACGTAAAAAAACGGCCGCCTGTTTTAAACAGCTTGCACATTTCCAAAGGGCGGAAGAATAAAAAATTGGCAGAAAAGACAAAAATGTGAAACCCGATGGGCGGACAAGTAAAAAAACCTTAAAAATTGTAAAATTTCTGTGGCGGTTCCTATGATAAAATATGTCCATCCGATACGGAAGACCGTATCAACAATCGTTTTTAGGAGGAAAAAAGATGAAAAAGTATCTGGCACTGATCCTGGCCCTGGTTATGGCCCTGTCTTTGGCGGCCTGCGGCGGAAGCTCCGGTTCTTCCGCGAAGACCGACAGCAAGTCCGATTCTGCCGAGCTGCCCACCCTGCGCGTGGCGGCAATGCCCTTCATCACCAGCCTGCCCACCTACTACATCCAGCAGAACAACCTGGGTGAGAAGTACGGCTTCAAGATGGATGTGACCATGTTTGCCACCGGCGCACCCATGAACGAGGCTCTGGCCGCCGATCTGTGGGACGTGGGCGCTATGGGCGCCGCAGCCGTCACCGGCGTTGCCAACTATGACGAGATGATCATCGGCGAGGTCCTGGAGAGCGTGGACGGCCTGGGCGTGTTCGTAAAGCCCGACAGCCCCATTGCCACCGACGAGGGCTACAATCCCTCTTACCCCACCGTGAAGGGCAGCCCCGAGACCGTGAAGGGCATCACCGTTCTGACCCCCGTGGGCACCGCACAGCATATGACCGTTCTGAAGTGGCTGGAGAAGCTGGGCATGGAGCCCACCGATGTGAACATCGTGAACATGGACAGCGTGCAGGCATATCAGGCTCTGCAGGCCGGCCAGTGTGACGCCGCTTCCCTGAACGTTCCCACCTTCTTCGACGCCATCAACGACGGCATGGTCCAGGTCGGCAATCTGGCGGACATGGGCATCAAGTACGTGGACATGGTCGTTGCCAACCGCAAGGCTGTGGAAGGCAAGCCCGAGCTGGTGCAGGCCTATATGGACGCTCTGACCGAGGCCTGCGAGGCCCTGCAGAACGACCAGGAGATGGCCGCTGACCTGTTCGTACAGTTCCTGAAGGAAAACGGCTCCGAGACCAGCCGGGAGAACTGCGTTGCCGACCTGGAGCGTGTGCAGTTCATCACCCGCACCGATTGGAAGGATCGCCAGATCGGCAACTTTGCCAAGGAGCTGGGCGAGTTCTATGTTGGCCAGGGCCAGCTGGAGCCCAACGTCATCGACAAGTTCGAGACCAACGTTGTGGATACCTTCGTAAAGGGCTATAAGTAAGCAGCATTTCTCCTCCGGGCATTGGCCCAAATATACACACAGAAACTGGGGGAATACACGGGTATTCCCCCAATTTCAAAGAACAGACCTTCGCAATAACTAGAAAGGCACGGTGAAACCTGTGAAGCAGTTTTTGAAGAAACAGAAATACCACCTGATCTCCATTGGTTCGTTCCTGTTTGTTCTGCTGGTCTGGGAGCTTTGTACCGATGTGCTGCATTTGATCAGCCCAATGATGCTTCCCAGTCCGGCCAAAATTTTCAGCACCTTTGTTTACAAGCTGAAGGGCGGCACGAATCCCGACGGCGCGACGCTGTTCCAGAACATCTGGGCCAGCCTGAAGATCGCCCTGGGCGGCTATGCCGTGGGCGTGCTCATCGGCGTCCCTCTGGGCATCGGCATGGCCTGGAGCCGCCGGTTCGAGCTGTTTACCAAGCCCCTGTTTGATATCATCCGCCCCGTCCCCGCCCTGGCCTGGATCCCTCTGATGATCCTGTGGCTGGGCATTGGCTATGCCTCCAAGGTTGGCATCATCTTCTTCGCAGCCTTCATCAGCGCTACGGTGAACAGCTATGCCGGCATCAAGCGGACCAGCCAGGTCCACCTGTGGGTGGGCAAGACCTTCGGCGCTTCCAACCGTCAGCTGCTGTTTAAGGTGGCCATCCCCACCGCCATGCCCATGATCTTCACGGGCCTGCGTCTGGCTCTGGGCTCCTCCTGGGTCGCCCTGGTGGCCGCTGAGCTGCTGGCCGCAACCAGAGGCCTGGGCTATATGATCCAGATGGCCCGTATGCTGGGCCGCCCCGATGTGATCATCGTGGGTATGCTGACCATTGGCTTTATCGGCCTGGCCCTGAACTACATTCTGGAGGCCCTGCAAAAGCGTTTTGTCAAAGGAGGTAAAAAACGGTGATCGACAATACCAAGGACAGCCGCTTTTCTCAGAAGCAGCTGGTGATCATTTACACGATCATTTCTCTGCTGACGCTGCTGGTGGTCTGGGAGCTTGTGGCCCGTTTTACCAAGGCCTCCATGTTCCTGCCCGCCGCAAGCACGGTGCTGGGTGCGTTCTTTAAGAGCTTTGTGGAGCCCGTGGGCAAATACACCATGCTGGCCCACATCGGCATCAGCCTCTATCGCGTGGCTGTGGCCTTTCTGCTGGCTACGGTTGCCGGCATCGCCCTGGGCATCGGCATGGGCTACTCCAAGCTGCTGGAGGCCATGCTGAAGCCGATCTTTGAGTTTATCCGCCCCATCCCGCCTCTGGCCTGGATCCCTCTGTCCATCCTGTGGTTCGGCCTGGGCGACAAGAGCAAATTCTTCATCATCTTCCTGGGCTGCTTCACCTTCATCACCGTCAATACCTATGACGGCGCAAAAAACGTTGACCCCGAGCTTATGGGTGCCGCCCGGATGCTGGGCGCCAGTGAGCGCCAGGTGTTCTTCCGGATCGTACTGCCAAGCTCCGTGCCCTATATCTTCGCAGGCCTGCAGATCGCCGTTACCGCCGGCTGGAGCGCCGTGGTGGGCGCAGAGATGGTCCGCTCCGATGAGGGCGTGGGCTGGATGATCGTCCGGGGCATGAACACCGGCAATACCCTGCAGATCATGGTCGGCATGGTGGCCATCGGCATTGTTGGCTTCCTGCTGGCAACCCTGACATCCGCACTGGAAAGGAGACTGTGTGCATGGAACGAGCAGAAGGGAATGTAAAGAGTGCCCCCGTGCTGGAATGCCGCGGGGTTGGCCGTACCTTTGAAAGCTATGATAAAAACGGCGAATCCAACGTCGTGCTGAAGGACGTCAATTTCGAGGTGCGGGAGAATGAATTCCTGGTCCTCTTCGGTGCAGGCCAGTGCGGCAAGACCACCCTGCTGAATATCCTGGCAGGCCTGGACAAGCCCACGGAGGGCGCCGTGTTCACCCGGGGCAAGCAGGTCACGGGTCCCTCTCCCGAGCGGGGCGTTGTGTACCAGAAGACCAGCCTGTTCCCCTGGCTGACGGTGGAGGAGAATGTGGGCTTTGGCCCCAGTGTGCGCCATCTGCCCAAGAAGGAGCAGCAGGAGCGCATTCACAGATATCTGGAGCTGGTGGGTCTGACCGGATTCGAAAAGAGCTACCCCAGCCAGCTGTCCGGCGGTATGCGGCAGCGTGTGGGCATTGCCCGGGCCTATGCCAACCAGCCCGACATCATGCTGATGGACGAGCCCTTCGGCCACCTGGATGCCCAGACCCGCTACATGATGGAGGAGGAGCTCCAGCGCATCTGGCAGAAGGAGAAGCGAACCGTGGTCTTCGTCACCAACAACATCGAAGAGGCCCTGTTCCTGGCGGACCGCATCATCCTGCTGACCAACTGCCCCACCCGCATTAAGCAGGAATACACCATTACCATGCCCCATCCCAGAGACTATGTCGATCCCGAATTCCTGCGCCTGCGCAAGGAGATCACGGACAACATGGATCCCAGCCTGTAAGAAAGGAGAATTGCTATGGCACAGGAAATGCCCAAGGTCCAGGTGAAGAACCTGACGAAAAAATTTGGAGACTTGTTGGTGCTGGACAATATCTCCTTTGATGTACCCAAGGGAGAGTTCCTCTGCATCGTCGGCCCTACGGGCTGCGGCAAGACGACCTTCCTGAACAGCCTGACCAAGCTCTACAAGCCCACGGCCGGTGAAATTTTGCTGGACGGCGAGCCCGTAGACCTGAAAAAGCACAACGTTGCCTACATCTTCCAGGAGTATTCCACAATGCCCTGGCTGACGGTGGAGGAAAACGTCGGCTTCGGCCTGGATATCAAGGGTGTGGAGAAGACCAAGGCCAAGGCTTTGGTGGATGAATATCTGGATATCGTGGGCCTGACCAAGTACCGCCATTACTATCCGGACCAGCTGTCCGCCAGTATGCTGCAGCGCGTGGTCATTGCCCGGGCCTTTGCCACCCAGCCGGATCTGCTGCTGATGGACGAGCCCTATGGCCAGCTGGACATCCAGCTGCGCTATCATCTGGAGGATGAGCTCATCGCTCTGTGGCAGCGCACCGGGACCACGGTCATCTTCATCACCCACAACATTGAGGAAGCGGTCTATATGGGCCAGCGGATCATGGTCCTGACCAACAAGCCCACCTCTATCAAGTGCAGCATCGACAACGACCTGCCCCGGCCCAGGGATATTGCAAGCCCTGACTTTGTAGAGCTGCGGAACAAGGTCACCGATCTGATCAAATGGTGGTAAGAACGGTCCATCCGTTCCAGTCATAAAAATGCGCAGCCGCAGCAGGCCGTTGAACGCGGCTTGCTGCGGCTTTACTTTTCGAAAAAAATGTGATATTGTGAGTTTTTCAATAGGAGGGAATGAGTGTGAAACACCCAAATGTCGTATTCCTTTTGTCGGATGATCAGGGCTGGTGGTCCCTGGGCTGCACCGGCAACCGGGAGATCATTACACCGAATATTGACCGCCTGGCGGCGGAGGGGATGCGCTTTGATAACTTTTTCTGCGCATCGCCCGTGTGCTCTCCGGCCAGAGCAAGTCTTCTGACCGGCTGCATCCCCAGCCAGCACGGCATCCACGACTGGCTGCGGGACGACAACGACCGGCAGGCCGCCATCGAGTATCTGGCGGGCCAGTATTCCTATACCAAGGCTCTTTCCGAGGCCGGATACGACTGCGCCCTGTCCGGCAAATGGCACATGGGCGCCTCGGAAAAGCCCCAGCAGGGCTTTTCCCACTGGTTCTGCCACAAGAGCGGCGGCGGTCCCTACTATGGCGCGCCCATGTATAAGGACGGGAAGCTCTACCGGGAGGAGCGCTATGTGACGGATGCCATTACGGACGATGCCCTGGAATACCTGGACAGCCGGGCCGGGAAGGAGGAGCCCTTCCTGCTGTACGTGGGCTATACCGCGCCCCATGCCCCATGGCTGAACAACCATCCCAAGGAATATACGGACCTCTATCAGGACTGCCCCTTTGCATCCGTGCCCCATCTGCCCCGGAATCCGGACAGCATCTATCTGACGGATGAGGTGGCCAAGGATGAGCGCAGCAATCTGATCGGCTATTTCGCCGCCGTGACGGCCATGGATGCCGCCATCGGCAGGATCCTGGACAAGCTGGATGCGCTGCATATGACCGAGGATACCCTGGTGGTCTTCACGGCGGACAACGGCTTCAGCTGCGGCCACCACGGCTTCTGGGGAAAGGGCAATGCCACCTTCCCCATCAACATGTTTGAGGAAAGCGTGAAGGTCCCCTTCATCGCCCGGCAGCCGGGGAAGATCCCGGCGGGCACGGTGTGCGACGCGCTGATCTCCGCCTACGACTTCATGCCCACGCTGCTGGAATATACGGGGGTGCCCGCCACGGACGGCCTGCGCCGCCCCGGCGTGTCCTTTGCCCCGGCGCTGGGGGGGGAGCCCTTCCGGCAGCATGAGGAGGTGGTGGTGCTGGATGAGTACGGGCCCAACCGGATGATCCGGGGCCGCCGCTACAAGTATATCACCCGCTATCCCTACGGACCCAACGAGCTGTACGACCTGCAGGAGGACCCCGGCGAGACCCGGAACCTGATGAAGGAAGAGGCATGGCAGGCCCTGGGCGGCGAGATGAAGCTGCGGCTGGAAAAGTGGTTCGCCCAATATGTGAATCCGGAGATCGACGGGGCCAAGGAGGCCGTGTTCGGCTCCGGCCAGATCGGCCTGGCAGGGACCTGGGGAGACGGAAGCCCTGCCCACAGCTGCGACGACTATATCAAAGAAAATCCCAATTACGCCCCCTATCGGCTCCGCTGAGCCCCGGAAAGGAAGACAGAAAACCGTGAAAAAATACTTGGAAATGCTGAAAAACCGAATCCAATGCATTAAAATTCAGGTTTTTCTGTCTTATGTATTGGTGCTGAGCCTGTCCTTTGCGGTGCTGGGCTTCGGCGTGGCCATGGCGGCCCGCCAGATCATGACCAACCAGATCGGCTCCTCCCGCATAGACCTGCTGCGGCAGATCAGCGAGCGGACCAACACCGTGAAGACCAGCGCCACGACCCTGGTGGGACTGTACCGCTACGGGATCGCCGATCTGACCGAGATCCCGGAGAATATGGACGAGCTGCTCCAGGCGGACAAGAGAAGATACAGCGGGATCTTCGGCCCCATCGGCATGGACAATGACCCGCTGCTTGTCACCGGGCAGGGCATCTATTCCTCTTTCCCGGAGCAGGAGCTGCCCCCTTATCTGGAATCCCAGCTGTGGTACCGGCGGCTGCGCCGGAAGGTGCTGGATGCTCCCGCCGGGACGGTGGTGTTCGGCAGCACCTTCCCAACGGCCGACGGCACGCGCTATCAGTTCGCCGTGGCACAGGCCCTGGAGCAGTTTGACGGGGAGTGCATCCTTATGGTGCTGATGGATGAGCACGTTTTGCAGGATCTCTATGAGCCGGTGCTCACCGACGGCAGCGAGATCTATATCTACGATCAGCAGGGCTATATCGTTTCCCACCCTAACAAGAAGCTGCTGGGAAAGCAGTTTGTGGACCCCCAGGCCATGGCGACCCTGTATGGCGCCAACAGCGCCTCCGTGATCCGCAAGCAGGGAAAGGCCTATCTGCTGACGAACTATCTGGACGAGAACACCGGCTGGACCATCGTAGAGGAGATCCCGGCCGATATGATCTTTGGAGAACTGGACCGGATGTATGAGCTGGTTTTCACCATCCTCGGGGTCTGCCTGGTGCTGGGCCTGGGTGTGGCGCTGTACCAGAGCCAGAAGATCGCGCGGCCTCTGACGGGCCTGAGCAAGGCCCTGGACAGCTTCGGCGGAGGCGACTTTACGCCGGTGCCCACGGATACGGGGACCCGGGAGATCGACACCCTGAGCCAGAGCTTCAACCACATGGCGGGGGAGATCTCCAGCCTGATGAACCGGGTGACGGAGCAGGAGCGGCAGAAGCGGCTGGCGGAGATGAATTTCCTGCGGGCCCAGATCAACCCCCATTTCCTCTACAACATGCTCTTCTCCATCCGCTGTACCGTGGAAATGGGGAAAAGCGAGCAGGCCGTGCAGATGATCCAGGCCTTTACGGACCTGCTCCGGACGACCCTGAAGACCACCGAGGATGCCATCGCTCTCCGGGACGAATTCGAGAATACCCGGAAATACCTGGTGGTACAGAAGCTGCGCTACGGGGAGAAGGTGCATTTTGAAATGGACCTGGCCCCGGAGACGGAGCTGTGCCGGGTGCCGCCGCTGATTTTGCAGCCGCTGGTGGAAAACGCCATTTTCCACGGGCTGGAGGCCAAGGCGGATTCGGACCTGGTGGTGGTCTCCTCGGCGCTGGAGGGGGACGATCTGATCCTGACGGTTGCGGATGACGGCGCGGGAATGACGCCGGAGGTGCTGGAGCAGGTCAGGGCGGATATGGAGGCCTACCAGGATGGCCGGGAGAAGCAGAGCGACTCCATCGGCCTTGCAAACGTCAATAACCGGCTGCGGCTGAACTACGGGCCGGGCTACGGTGCATCCATTCAGAGCGTGCCGGATATGGGCACCACCATCACGCTTCGGCTTCCCGCCCTGCGGGAGCCCCGGGAGAAGGGAGAGCAGAAATGCGAGTAATGATCGTTGACGATGAGAAGCTGATTTGTGAGTGGCTGGAATTCTGCATTTCCGCCAACCCCGCCTGTACGCTGGTGGGTGTGGCCCACAACGGCAGGGAAGGGCTGGAGCTCTACTGTCGGGAAAAGCCGGAGCTGGTTCTGACGGATATCAAAATGCCCGTGATGGACGGCCTGGAGCTGCTTCACGCCATCCGGCAGCAGTCCTCCGGGACCAAGGTGGTCCTGCTGACGGCCTTTGCGGACTTTGAAATGGCGCGGAACGCCCTGCGGGAGGGGGCGGATGAGTATCTGCTGAAAACGGAGATGAACAGCGAGGTCCTGCAGGAGATGCTCTCCCGGATGATGCTCTCCTGCGGTGCCGGGGACGCAGCGGAAGGCGACAGCCTGACCAACACGGCCCAGGCCCATGCCATTGTGGGCAAGATCCTGCGGCAGCAGGAGCCCTTGCAGGATCAGGATTTGCAGGAGCTGCGCCAGTGCGGCCTGCGCTGGCGGGACAACGGATTGTTTGCTCTGGCGGTCTGGAAGCAGAGCCTGATGAACGGCGGGCTGCATTTCCCAAAGGACGGGCCTGCCAGACATGTGGCGGGCTTTGACTATTCCGAGCGGATCTACATGGTGGTCGGCAACCTGCCAAGGGCCCTGAGCGCCGCGGAAAAGGAGCGGCAGCTGGCGCTGTATGCCCGGCAGGTCCAGACGCTGAACGGCTGCATGGTGGGAAGCAGCAGCGTGACGGATGAAATGTCCCGCATCCCCGCCATGGCCCGGCAGGCGGCCTTTTCCCTGAGCCGGGGCTTTTATGAGGGCCGGGTTTGCCTGTACCAGCCGGAGGAGCCCCTGGAGGTGCAGGACGTTCGGATGCGGACCTGGCGGGCGAAGATCAGCGCCATCCGGGTGCAGCTGTATCAGCTTACCGGCGCGGCGCTGCAGCAGCTGCTGGAGGAGGTCCTGCAGGATACGGCCAAGCAGCAGATCGGGGAAGTGGAGGCGGTGACAAAATTCTGCACGGACTGTTATGACCTGCTCTATGCCCAGGCCACTGCTATGAGCCTGGAGGCGGAAAAACCGGAGCAGCTGCGGCGGCGTCTGGCGGCCAGCATCTCCATGGCGGAGACGGTGCAGCCGGTGCTGGAACTGGCGGCCCGCTGCGCGCGGCAGACCCAGCCCGCCCGGGTGAGCTCCAAGGCAGTGCGCCTGGCCATGCGCCGCATCCAGAGCGACTATGCCCAGCCCCTGAGCCTGGAGCAGGTGGCGGCAGAGGTCCACCTGACGCCGGAATATTTTTCCAGGATCTTCAAGGAAGAGGTGGGCGTTACCTTTGTGAATTACCTGACGGATGTGCGCCTGCGCCACTCGGTGCAGATGCTGGAATCCACCGCCAAGCGGGTGCAGGATGTGGCCCAGGCGGTGGGGTACCCCAACGTCAGCTATTTTTCCACGATCTTCAAAAAGAAATATGGCATGAGCCCCTATGAATACCGGCACCGCAGCGAATGAGAGGAAACGAATATGAAAGCGATCATGGTGATGTACGATTCCCTGAATCGGCATTTTTTGGAGCCCTACGGCTGCCAATGGACGAAGACCCCCAATTTCACCCGCCTGGCCCGGCGGGCGCTGACCTTTGACAACTGCTATGTGGGCAGCATGCCCTGCATGCCTGCCCGGCGGGAGCTCCATACCGGCAGATACAATTTTCTGCACCGCAGCTGGGGCCCTCTGGAGCCCTTTGATGACTCCGTGCCGGAGCTTCTGCGCCGGGCGGGGATCCATACCCACCTGGTCAGCGACCACTATCACTACTGGGAGGACGGCGGCGCGACGTACCACCAGCGCTATACCACCTGGGACTGCGTCCGGGGCCAGGAGGGGGATGCCTGGGCGCCGCTGGTGGGCTTTGACCGCATCCCGGAGAATGCAAATGTCTGCGGCACGGCTCAGGACAATTGGATCGGGCAGGATTTTGCAAACCGCAGCCGGATGCCCGATGCCGCCAGCCAGAGCCAGAACGTGACCTTCGACAAGGGCCTGGAATTCCTGGACCTGAACCACGACCGGGACAACTGGTTTTTGCAGCTGGAGACCTTTGATCCCCATGAGCCCTTCTATGTGCAGCCGGAGTATAAGGCCCTGTTCCCGGACGGCTATCACGGCCCGCTGCTGGACTGGCCGGATTATCGGCCGGTGAACAAGACCGACTCCCCGGAGCTCATCGACCATGTGCGCCGGGAGTATGCGGCGCTGATAGCCATGTGTGACCGGAACCTGGGCCGGGTGCTGGATGCCATGGACCGGTATGACCTGTGGAAGGACACCCTGCTGATCGTGAACACGGACCATGGCTTCCTGCTGGGGGAGCACGGCCAGTGGGCCAAGTGCCACTGCCCCTTCTATGAGGAGGTGTCCCATACGCCTCTGTTCCTCTGGGATCCCCGCTGCGCCCTGGAAGGTCAGCGGCGGAAGGCACTGGTGCAGACCGTCGATTTGCCGGCCACCCTGCTGGAATTCTTCGGGCAGCCCCTGCCGGAGGACATGGAGGGAAGGCCCCTGGGCCGGACGGCCGCCGAGGATGCCCCCGTCCGGGAAATGGCGCTGTTTGGCCTGTACGGCGGCCAGATCGGCTGCACGGACGGCAGATTTGTGTACCTGCGGGCTCCAAATCATCCGGAATACCCCAAGTATGAATACACCCTGATGCCCACCTGCCACACGGCGGCCCGCCGGGCCTTTATGCCGGATGCCATGCTGCGGGGGGCGGAGCTGAGCAGGGGCTTCTCCTTTACGAAGGGAATGCCGGTATTAAAGCTGAAAAACGAAAAGGACGTTTCCCAGAGCCATTATCCAACGGTGCTCTACGATCTGGCCCGGGACCCTGCAGAGGCGGCCCCTGTGGAGGATGCCGGGGTGCAGGCGCGTATGGAGGCGGCCATGCAGGCGCTGATGCGCCGGAACGATTGCCCGGAAGAGGTGTTCCACCGCTATTTCGGATAGGCGAGAGGAGAGAAAAACGATGAAAAAGAAACACGTACTGTGGAAGCTGTTCATTTCCACGCTTTACCTCAGCGCCTTCACCTTCGGCGGAGGCTATGTGATCGTGACACTCATAAAGGAAAAATTCGTGGATGAGCTGCACTGGATCGAGGAGGACGAGATGCTGGACCTCATCGCCATTGCCCAGTCCGCGCCCGGGGCCATTGCGGTCAACGGGGCCATTGTGGTGGGCTACAAGCTGGCAGGCCTGCCGGGGGCGCTGGTGGCGATCCTGGCGACGATCCTTCCGCCCTTTGTGATCATTTCCGCAATTTCCTATTTCTATGAGCTGTTCCGGGACAGCTTTGTCATCAGTACGCTCCTGACCGGAATGCAGGCCGGTGTGGCTGCGGTCATCGCCTCCGTGGTCTGGGATATGGGCGGCGGCATTGTGAAGCAAAAAAGCGCCCTTTCCCTGGTGATCATGGCGGCGGCCTTTGTGGCGGTGTGCGTGTACCGGGTGAATGTGGTCATTGTGATTTTGGTCTGCATTGCCCTGGGGGTGCTGCGGACGGTGCTGGCAGGGAGGAAAAAGGCATGATCTATCTTCAGCTGTTCCTGAGCTTTTTGCAGATCGGGGCCCTGAGCTTCGGCGGCGGCTATGCGTCCATGCCCCTGATCGAGGCCCAGATCGTCACGGGCCACGGCTGGCTGACCATGACGGAGTTTTCGGACCTGGTGACCATTGCCGAAATGACCCCCGGCCCCATTGCCGTCAATGCGGCCACCTTTGTGGGCACGAAGGTGGCGGGTGTCCTGGGGGCCCTGGTGGCAACGGCGGGGTGCATCCTCCCGGCCTGCGTGCTGGTGACGCTGATTGCCAGGCTGTACCTCAAGTATCGGAACCTGACGGTGCTGCAAAGCGTGCTGGGCTCTCTGCGGCCGGCGGTGGTGGCCATGATCGCCTCGGCGGGCCTGACCATCCTGATGAACGCCTTTTGGGGCGGCCGTACCGTCGTCCTGGCCAATACCAACTACGTCATGGCCGCCATTTTTGTGCTGAGCTTTGTGCTGCTGCGCAAGACGAAGCTCAGCCCCATTGCGGTCATGGTCCTGGCGGGGGTGCTGAATCTGGCGATGTCTCTGATCCGGTGAGGGAAAAGCCGTGATCTATGAGAATATGCAGCCCGGTATCTTCCGGGACCGGCCCAACCGGTTCATTGCCCATGTGGAGCTGGACGGGAAGCTGGAAACCGTCCACGTGAAAAATACCGGCCGGTGCCGAGAGCTGCTGGTACCGGGGGCAAAGGTCTGGTGCCAGAGATCGGAAAATCCAGCCAGGAAGACAAAATTCGACCTGATCTGCGTGGAAAAGGGACCGTACCTTATCAATATGGATTCCCAGGCCCCCAACAAGGCCGTTCAGGAGTGGCTCCTGGGCGGCGGCCTGGGGCAGATCCGGGACCTGCGGCCCGAGACCGTCCACGGGGATTCCCGGTTTGACTTTGCCTTCCAAAAGGACGGGAAGCAGTGCTATCTGGAGGTCAAGGGCGTTACCCTGGAGGATGGGGGCATCTGCGCCTTTCCGGACGCCCCCACGGAGCGGGGGGCCAAGCACCTGCGGGGTCTGCAAAGGGCGGTGACGGAGGGCTGCGCGTGCTATGCCCTGTTCGTTATTCAGATGCGGCCGGTATTGTATTTGCAGATTTCCCTGATGTTGTGTATGCAGTCAGAAGAGAAAGCCCTCTGATTGTTGGTATAGGTGAAGAAAAGAAAGAATGTTTCATTGCTTCCGATGTACCTGCAATTCTAAACTATACTAAGAAGTATTACCTAATGGACCATGATGAAATTGTAAAACTTTCTCATGACGGTGTAGAGTTCTTTGACAGTCATATGCTACCTGTTACTAAGGAACTTCAAGAGGCTGATTGGGATATGGATGCTGCCGAAAAGGGTGGCTACCCACACTTTATGATTAAGGAGATCCATGAACAGCCTGACTCAATTAAGAGAACTATTATTCCTAGAATTGTAAACGGTATGCCTGATTTATCAGAATGTGGCATTACTGTTGAAAAGCTAAGAGAATTTAAGAATATCCACATTGTAGCTTGTGGTACTGCTATGCATGCCGGTATGGTTGGTAAGTATGTTATTGAACAACTTGCAAGAGTTCCGGTTAATGTTGACATTGCTTCTGAATTTAGATACAGAAATCCTATTATTGATGAAAATACTTTATGTATTTATATCTCTCAATCAGGTGAAACGGCGGACACCCTTGCAGCACTTCGTTTGGCAAAAGAAAAAGGTTACATGGCTGCCTTAACAATCTGTAACGTATCAAGTTCATCTTTAGTACGCGAATCTGATCTTGCCTTCATGACACGTGCAGGCGTTGAAGTCGGTGTGGCATCAACCAAAGCATTTACCACTCAGTTAGCAGCATTATTAATGTTAGTGACTGCAATCGGTAAAGTAAAAGGCAATATCTCAAACGAACAAGAAGTGGAAATTGTAAAAGCGTTACAATCACTTCCGGCTGAAGTTGAAAAAGCCCTTGCATTTGATAAAGACATCGAAGCATTAGCAGAAGACTTCGCAGAGAAAAACCATGCACTTTTCTTAGGTCGTGGTGAGTTCTACCCTATCGCAATGGAAGCTTCATTGAAATTAAAAGAAATTTCTTATATACATGCAGATAGTTACCCAGCTGGTGAATTAAAACATGGACCAATTGCTTTAATTGAAAAAACACTTAATAGATTAAAACCTGCAGGAATCGATAA